>Ga0123354_10021635_pt1 | contig 10136 bp, 10 predicted proteins | sample TergutLab28metaG_2_FD_97872 | JGI IMG/M metagenome (GOLD analysis project Ga0123354, IMG submission 97872) | Labiotermes labralis P4 segment gut microbial communities from Petit-Saut dam, French Guiana - Lab288 P4 | ecosystem: Host-associated > Arthropoda: Insects > Digestive system > Gut ...
AACGGATATGCCCGCCTTGGCCCCCTGGCTCGCGCTGGGGGCTCCCAAACGACAAGAAAGCCTCGGCGTGAACCGGGGCTTTCTTTGTGAAACGCCAGGGCAGAGATCTTTCGGGGGGCAATTCCCCACAGAGATGCACCTGACGTTTCGTGTCTCGGATGGGGCGGCGGTATCTACCAACCGTCCGCCCTACGCACGTCAGGACTTTGGTAGCCGTCGTGACGTGGGAGCCGAGGCGTCTAAAAGATATCCATTTGGGGGCCTTTTGACAATCTCCCTCCCCCATTCGGCTAATCCTCAATAATTTCATAAACCCATGGCTGGCCATCTATTTTTTCAGCTTCCTCATCTCCTGGATAAGCCATTTCGTCGTAAAAATAGATAGTCCAGTCGGGAAGTTCTTTTTTTACTTGTTTCGCCAGGTCAAGGCCCATGGCATTAAACTGTTCCCATGTCAGGCCTGACTCTTCTAATCCAATATCAAAGATGCCATTCCAATCGACCAGTTTCTCCCGTAGTTCATCACTTAGCGGTAAAAGGTATGGGGACGTGGCCCCGCGTCTTGTCCACACGCCTTCAGCCGTGTAGTCGCACATGATTTTCAAATACTTATCGCCAGTTACGCTCAACATCTCTCACCTCTCCTCGAACAAGTCTTTGACCTTCATTCCCAGCGCCCCGGCAATGGTGGACAGGGTGTCTAGGGTGCATCGGGAGATCATCGGCCCACGGGCACGCATGATGGTGTTGGTTGATAGGCCCGTCTGATTCGCCAACGCCTGCACTGATAGAGCTGCCTTCTCCATTCCTTCCTTTACGAAGCTGGTAAACATATCTTCCTCCATAGCGATTTATTGACATAAACTAGGCGAATGTCTATGTCGATATATCGCTTTGAGCAAAACGGCCCCGGCAAGGAGTCAACACCTCCCGCCAGGGCCTAACCACAACCCCATGGAGGTAGAGTCATGGCTGACAGTTCCGTAACTCGCGACGGCGAAAACAACAATGTTCGCTTTATCGCAGAACCCCCATTCCATCGCCGCTGGCGGCGCTTCAAGGACGTTTGCCGGGCGTTCCGGTTCCTTCTCAATGGTGGCAAGTTCCGTGTGATCGTGGATTGCGCCGGGTTTGACCCACGCATCCATAAGGACGCCGGGCAGACGCTCTTTATCCTCCATGACGGCCAGGTGATCGAGGTTGCGCGGCTGGTGCAAAATGCCGTAGCAGCCTCCCTGTCCAAACGCCTGGGGGCTGACTTGACCCTGGCCGACAGAAACGATCCTGACGCCTTCTCGGTGAAATCGGCTCGCAAGCCTACGAGTCGGGCTCCGGTCTACGGAGATGCCGGAAAGGGGGTCAGTCGTGAGCGCCAAGCGTAAATACTGCCCCAAGTGCCACGGCCCTATGGATACGGAAGGGATAGCGGCTCGTCTGCGTTTCCTGGCGTTCATTGCTCTAGGGTTTTCTCAAATCGAAGCGGTCATTAGTGACGCGGAGTGCGAGGGCTTTATGTATCTCCTTCAGGACCTGGCGGACTGGATCGACCCGCAACCGGAAAAGGAAGGTGCAGAATGAGCGCGCAAGCCCACTATTGCGTGAGCTGCCCAGCCTTGGCGCACTGCCTTTGTCTGTTGCCGCCTCTGGCCATCGGAACCAGTGAAGCCCACGCACTCGCAGAGTTAGAGCGAATCAACCGGACGCGCGAGGCCAAGCGAAGAGCCGCCAGGGAAGAGAACGCGGCATAAAGGGAAAATGCGGGAATAATGCAAACCCGGCCCGTCTTCATCACCTGGAGGCGGGCCGTTTGCGGACTTGTCATGGTAGCAAAAAAGAGGGTAATCAACGCCATCGCCATGGGGGGTAGCTTTCAATTTTCGGTACACCTTACGGTACATCCAGAAAAATATCATTGTGAGAATTGAGTAATGACAACGGACATCTGGTGTGATTATCGTCCTTTCTTCGCACCACTGTAATTACAACGGGTTAGCAAAGAATAAGCTCTTCGCTAACCCGTTTGTTTTTGTCTTTGCCGCTGATTCTCCCCCACATTGCCCCCACACTTATGGGCGCTTCTCTCCCAAAAGCTTTTTCCGACCTACATCTGTTTGTACTGCAGCGAGGCCGCCTGATGCTGACAATGGCTGATAAAATCATCGCGTTCAATGCGGCCTTGGAATTCACCCGCCCTCTGCCCAAAGGCATTGGGGTGATGAACCCGTTTCGGGAAAACAAGGGCGCTATGGAAGCGTCCCGGGCGTTCTACACAAAATACTACAGCGACAATGCGCCGCGCTGCCTGATCCTTGGCATCAACCCCGGCCGGTTTGGCGCGGGACTCACGGGCGTTGCGTTCACCGACCCCAAACGGCTGAGGGACTCTTGCGGCATAACGTCCTACCAAGGCCCGGATGCCCACGAACCCTCGAGCGTATTCATTTACGACATGATCCAGCAGTACGGCGGAGCGGCAAAATTCTATTCCAAATTCTTTATCACCTCCATCTGCCCTCTGGGATTCACCGCCACAGGCAAAAACGGCAAGGAGGTCAACTTTAACTATTACGACAGCAAAGAATTGACGGACAGCGCCCGTGATTTCATGGTCGAATGCCTTACAAAGCAGTTAGCGTTCGGCATCCGGCGGGACGTCTGCTTCTGCCTGGGCACCGGGAAGAACGAAAAACACATCACCGCGTTGAACAAGGAATACGGGTTCTTTGACAAGGTGGTCGCCCTGGAGCACCCGCGGTATATCATTCAGTACAAGTCGAAGCGGATGCACGACTATATTGCGAAGTATCTTGATTGCTTCGCGCAAGTGTCGTGACCGCTTGCCGGCGGAACTGTCCGGGCGGGGGGGCCTCCGCCCGGACTTGATGCTTTAACTCGCCGCCTTGGCCATGGCCGCGCCGATAGCGAACGCCTCCGCCAGATCTTTCGGGAATTGTTCCGCTCTGTGTTTGGCCTTGGCCGGCTCGGAAAAGACGGGCGCGTGATACTTGGCATAGTCGTCAAATTGATAGGTGTCGCAGGAGTACAATACGGCGGGCTTGGAAAACACTTTTCCCATAAACGATTCCATGTCGCCTAGCCGCTCGGGGTATTTGCGTTCGATCATGGCTTTTTGGGTTGCGCCCATGGTGTAAATAAACGCGGTGGGCATCTTTTTTGGAGCCAGAGAGCTGCGCACCTCGTCATAGACGTAATATTGAAACAGCAGGCGCTCCAAAAAAGACCGCATTGCGCCGGTTATTCCGGCAAAGTAGACCGGAGAACCGAAGATGATGCCGTCCGCCTGGGCGAGCGCGCGCAACACGCCTTGCAATTCATCCTTTACGTTGCAGCGGCCGTAGCTTCGCCCGTTCAGCTTTTTGCAAGCGAAACAGCTTATGCATCCCGAATATTCCATTTTATACAAATTGATTATTTCCGTTTCCGCCTTCGGGCTGACAGAGGCCACACCTTTCAGGCACTCCTTGAGAAGCGCCATGGTGTTGTTTTTTGTCCTCGGGCTGCCGTTTACAGCAAAGATTTTCATAGAAGCCTCGCAGGTTCGGTGTTCAGGGAGACTCTCGCAGCCCGGGTGATCCGCCGGGCGCGTTTGAAAAAAGGCGTATCACGCTTGCGCGCGGTAAAAAAGGGTTTCGGCTCCCTTCCCCACTTACTCCGAGAAATTGTTCAACTTATTTTGAGAAGTCGAACGCGTTGCTCCGATAGAATGAGAAAATTTCGATGGAGCAGGGTGGTCGTGGAGGCGGGGTCTGGCCGGACGCGGCAGGCGATCAAGCTATCGGCGCTTACAGACCGCGGCTTTCACCGAGGCCAAGTCCTTTGCGTTTCTGCCGCTTTGCGGCAGCGCGGTGATCGCCTGCCGCGTCCGGTCAGACCTCATCTCCACGACTGGGGCATTCCGGCGCAAAATGAACGCGAAATTGAAAAGGACGCTTTTGCGGCTGTTAAGGCTGGGGCTGGGGCCCCGGCCTCTTGCACACAATACTTTTGGGTGAAACCCCGCGAAGCTAAAAAGGGATTCCAAAGGGCGAAGCCCTTTGGCGGAGGAGTCAAGAGGAGGCGGAGCCTCCTCTTGCGGAGCCCCTGGGGGTTACGCTTGTTTCGCCTCAAGGTCCGCCCAGCGGGCGTAGAGGCGGTCCACCTCCGCCTTTGCAGCCTCGAGGCTGGCCTGGCGCTTCAAAAGTTCGGCGTGGTCGCTGGCTATGGCCGGGTCTTCAAGTTGGCGCGCGCATTCCGCAAGGAGGGTTTCTGCCTGGGAGATGGTCTCCTCCATGCAGTCCCACTCTTTTTGCTCCTTATAGGTCAGCTTTTTTGGGGTGGGCGGGCGTTGGCGGGGGGGGGGCCGGGGCGTTTGAGGCACGGGCTTTTCGCTGGCCTGGCGGGATTCTTCCCACTGGGCGTAATCGGCGAAGAAATGAGTGCCGCCGTGTCCGGTAAGGCCCAGGAGCACGGTGGACACCGTGTCCAGGAGGAAGCGGTCATGGGTGATGAGCACCACCACGCCAGGGAAATCAGCCAGGCTTTCTTCGAGGATCTCCAAGGTGGGGATGTCCAGGTCGTTGGTGGGTTCGTCCAGGAAGAGGACGTCAGCCGGGCGAAGCATAAGCCGGGCAATGAGCACTCTGGCCTGCTCGCCGCCGGAGAGAAGCCCGACCGGGAGGTCAAGCTGTTCGGGCCTGAAGAGGAAGCGTTTGGCCCAGGACGCCACATGGATGGGGCGATCCCGGTAGAGGACGGAGTCGCCGTGCGGAGCGAACGCCCGGCGCAGGCTTTGGTTTGGGTCCAGGAGTTCCCTTTTCTGGTCGAACACGGCCGTTTGCAGGGCCGGGGCGCGGGTTATTTTGCCCGCATCGGGCTTTTCCAAACCCGCCAGGATGCGAAGCAAGGTGGACTTGCCGCTGCCGTTGGCCCCGACCAGCCCAAGCCGGAGCCCCGGCGAGAGGACGCAATCGACGTTCTCGAACAGGGTGCGCTCCCCTGTCGGCGAAGGCACGCGTTTGGCCACGGCTTCGGCCGTCACGAGCCGTTTGGTCTGTCTGCCCGAGCCTGTGAAGTCGATGCCCGCCCGGCCTATGGCGGCGTTTCGGCTGCACGTTTCGGCAAGCTCTTGTATGAGGCGGGCGGCCTCGTCGATGCGCCCCTTGGCCTTGGTGGTACGGGCCTTGGCGCCGCGCCTTAGCCACGCGATCTCCCGGCGCGCCTTGGAGGCAAGCGAGCGTTCACGTCCGGCCTGGGCGGCCAGAAATTCCTCGCGCTTCTCCAAGAAGAGGGAGTAGGGGCCGTCAACGCTGAGGAATCCGTCCGGGTAGGTCTGACCCAGCTCAAGAGTCCGGGTGGCGACGTTTTCCAGGAACGCGCGGTCATGGCTGACCACCATGAAGGCGAACCGGCAGGAAACTAAAAATTTTTCCAGCCAGAGGACCGATTCCAGGTCCAGGTGGTTGGTGGGTTCGTCCAGGAGGAGCACGTCCGGCTCCTGGACCAGGGCGCGCGCTAGGGCCAGGCGTTTGGTCCAGCCGCCGGAGAGCGTGTCCACGGGTTCACAGTGATTCACGAAGCCCGCGCGGGAGAGGGCCTCGCCCGCTTTGGCGTGGAGTTCCGTCTCCGAGAGGCTGTGGCCGGAGCCCGGCCGGCTGGCCAGAAGCGGCAACAGAGGCTCGCTCACGGCCTGCTCCACGGTGAGGCCAGGGGGGAAGACGTCTTCCTGTGCGAGATAGGCCAGTCTGGCCTGACGCCTGAGCGTACGCTCGCCGCTGTCCGGTTTTTCGAAGCCCGCCAGGATGCGAAGCAGTGTGGATTTGCCGCTGCCGTTGGCGCCGATCAGGCCTATGCGCTCGTTTTCGGACACGGTGAGGGATATGCCCGAGAAGAGTCGGCGCGCTCCATGAGACTTGGCGATATCACGCAGGGTGACGATGGTGCTTGCGGGGACGCTCATGGCGAAAGCCCATCCTGAAAAACGGCGGCGAAACTCTGCATGTTTTATTGTTGTTTGATCGTTTGGGTACGATTGGCGGAGGGGGAGGAAGTAAAATTGATAACATAATTACCTGCGATCAATGAAGTAATTTTCATCAACTTTGTTTGCTACCCCCATAAATACCCCCGAAAATCAACAATGTGCGGGGATGTTATGGGGCCGGGTTGGACAATCGATGCCGTGTGATCGACGCTTCCCCAAATCAAACGCGCTGAGGCCGCTGAACCATGACCGACTATTTCGCAGGCTTTTTCGATGAACTATTAACATCAACCTCGCCAAAAAACTCATCAAATTTAGCTTCAAGCGCTGCCTGAATACCAATGGGTAATTCTTGCTCTGTTTGGTTAGTATGATTTTGCTCTTCAAAAAGATTATTTAGTGATTCTGCCATGATGGCACTTTCCTGGTCATCGTCGATATTCTCCAGAAAATCATCTTTAAATAATTCAGAAATTGATTTTACAGGTAATTTAGCTACAATGTTCTTAAAATTGAAAGTTAAGATCTTCCTTTTCTCTCTAAAAGGTATTGGGATTCTTGCATAGTGGTTCTTGTCGTACGCATCGATATCTGCTAACGTCGTAACATAAGGATAGTTTCTTCCATTTAAAACGAGAGCTTCACCCCGTTCTTTATCAAATCTCTGTAATTTTGACACAGAAATTAATGGTGTAGTACCATCTTTATATCCACACAATTCACTAATTTGGCGTAATAATGGAAGCTCACGACTAGTAAGGAACACCCAGTTGTTGCAGTTACTTTTTATTGTTTCAGATTCTTCTCGATATCGTGCTTTCAATTGGTGGTCGCTTTGTGTGATAATACAAAAACGTATATTACGACTACGTGCAGCAGTTATCATTGCAGGAAAATCTGTGACTGGTGGCAAATTAGAAAATTCATCTAAGATAAAATTAGTTCTAATTGGCAATGTTCTTGTCTCATTTGCTTGTGCTGCAGCGATTAAACTCTCGTAACATTGTTTTATAAAAATGCTAACCAACCTATGATAAGTTGTCTTTTCGTCTGGCATTATTATAAATACTGCGGACTTTTTGAATCCAATGGAATCAAGTGAAAAATTGCTGTATGAAAGCATTTCTGATAAGTTACTTTGCGCGCAAAACAATCTTAAATGCTGATCAAATACAGATAGGATACTGCCTTGTGTCTTCTCAAAAGCATCCATTGTCCCGCTCAAGCTAATATATGCCAAAGAGTGTTTATTTAAGTGTTCGTAAAAATTAGATTGCATACTAATGAAGCTATTTTTCAATGAGCTAATATTGCGTAGATTGACTTGCCGTTCGTGTTGAGCACATTCAAACAATACCATTAGAAGTCCATAGCAAAAATCGCTAGCACTATTATCCCAGAAAGGATCAATATTAGCTGTCGTCTCGTAAAACATAATATTTTTTACCAAATCATTGAGTAGTTCCGATGCTTTGTCTTTTTCATTGGACTTATACAGTCTATGTGGGATATCTAAAGGATTCCAAGTGCTTCCTGTGGAAGGGTTTCTAAAGTTAAGTACAATTAAGTTATAGTCTAAATCTTTGAGGAGCGCTGCCGTCCTTTCATATAATTCACCTTTAGGGTCAGTAACGATCATAGATTCGCCAGCTTTTCCAAGGATTCGTAGCATGGGCATTGCTAAAAGACGTGTTTTTTTCGACCCTGTTGAACCAAAAATTAATGAATGAGAATCAGAATCATCAACATAAGCTAAGTGTCCATCACTCCACAATGGAATTCCTCCACAAAAAATATTTTTATTCTTTAAATCAACTTTTTTTAAAGTAGAACGAAATTTTTGTGCATTTGCCCATTGAGAATCATAGTTTTTTTCTTCTTGACTGTACGATTCAAATTCATTCTTATTTATGTGATCCATTACCATACTCACCCTTTGTGCTCGTTAGGAAGAAAATCAAGGATTTCATTTAAAGCTTTTTGAACATCAAATTCATCAGAAGAAGCGTTTGAATCAATGTATTGCATCGCAGAAAAGTCGTATTCTTCTTTTCCATCAGTGGTCAGCCTGTCATACAATGCATTATAGCTATATTCTTCTGCTTCTCGTAACATTTGTACTTCGTTTTTTGCTTCAAAATCTATGAGAATTCTAATAACGCGGACGACAGTCTCACGTATGGGACTGAGTGAAATTGCCTTAAATAATAACGGAATTGCAGATTTGTGCGCGATTCTTCTACTACTTTTGAAAGATAAAACTCCACCTTTTGCCCTGGTGAATGAATAATTATGAATATCGATTGCCAAGTTGATATAACGCCTCGGATTGTCGTAGTCAAGTATAACACTTAATTCTGAAAGCCTATAGGCGATTTGATTTTCCTCCAACTTGTAAAAAACCTCTGCAGAGGATGCCAATTCCCCTGGACTTGGATTGCTCGATATGATTTGTCTATATAATTTTACGGCCCCCTTCATGTCACCTAAACGGCGAAGCGCTTGTGCCTTATTCCGTAAAATAATAGACAAATCAATTTGCAGGACACTTTCTGCAGAATTTGCTATACTTAATAATTCACGATACTCATCTCGTCCGATATAGGCGTTAAAAATAATCGCAAGTTTTTCTTCTGTATATATCGTTGTATTGGTTGAATCTTCAGTGAACTCTGGAAGTCCGGATTCATTTCTTTTAATACAAAAATATTGCTCCATCTTTTGTAGAGCTTTGTCTTTATCATTTGGTGATGGAGAATCATTATATGCATCAATTAGTTCCATAAGTAAGCGCTCATTTCCAGGAAACTTCTGAGAGGCAAATTCAAGAAGAGCAATTCTGTGCGGCGTGAGGTTCATCTTTTCGCATAGCGATGATATACCAACAAAATCAAAAGCATCTATGTATCCATTGTGATCAACGATTGAATTGAGTTCTTTTTTAAATTCTTCCATATTACCCATAGAGTATGCTGTGGACATTCTTTTGTGAATCTCTGCACCATAATAGAAGGCCATCGTATCCGCGTCGGCAAAATTTAGAGATTGAGAAAAACTTTTCTTTCCTGTCCTTTTCATTATTTCCTTTTCTAATTCTTCAATTCGTTTTGCTAAATTAGAATTTTTTTTGCGCTCCTCTTCTAAAACTGTATTTTCTTCTTTACCAGAAGCAAAACTTGCGAGATCAGAAGGCAAAGTTAGCCATTCATGAACAGGGCTATCCATGGAATTGGTCCTTCTTTGCCTTATATACTCGGACATAATTTTTATTTCATCTGGCAGCACAATCGTTTCAAAAGTATATGAATGTATATATTGACTTGCTAAATCAAAAGGGATAGTTGATGTTTTTTCTTTAATAAGAACAGTACCTTTTCTTTTCAAAGTATGGCGTATCCCAAGCTCATATAAAACGTTAGGATTGGCATCTGAAATATCAGCAATAACTATTTCAGCTTGAGAAAGATTAAGTATAACATTTTTATCAAGATTTCCTCCCTTAATGCCAAGAAAATCAGCGCGAATCACATTTTCTGTTTTGTATCCCGCTTCACACGCAGCTCTAAGGATCAAAAGTTCGTATTTTGCTTTGGATAACTTTGCCTCTTCATCAGTAGAGCCAAACTTCATGATCACAAAGCAATTGCGAGCGTCTGCCATGTCCATGATTTTCTCCTTCATGAATTTATATTCTTTAAAGGAATTCCTCAGTCTTGTGCCTTCAATAGCAGGACTACTGAAAATTTTTTGAGTGGTTATAATTTCTTTATAAAATGTTATTAGTTACAAGATGCCAATAATGTTGCCCTATGGATGTTAACTTGCATGATTTTGATTTCATTGCCGCAAAATACATATGCTCTGCTTCGCATGGAACAACTAAGCCAACACCTTGAAGTTTTTGCAAATCTTTGAAGGTCGAAATATTTGCTGGCATTGCATATGGCTCCACAATGTCATGCTCTATGTCGGGATTATTTGTTGGCTCATAAGATGGATCAAGGGCGTATTCATCGTCAGGTTCAATAAAATAATTGGAGTTGCCCCCGCTAAACCGGACACCTCGCGATTGTTGACGAGCGGATGAACTCTCGTGGCGATTGCATCCGCAGCCCCTTGTGGGGGTGGCACTCATTGTAGTCTTCGAACCAGGCAG
>Ga0123354_10021638_pt1 | contig 10135 bp, 1 predicted proteins | sample TergutLab28metaG_2_FD_97872 | JGI IMG/M metagenome (GOLD analysis project Ga0123354, IMG submission 97872) | Labiotermes labralis P4 segment gut microbial communities from Petit-Saut dam, French Guiana - Lab288 P4 | ecosystem: Host-associated > Arthropoda: Insects > Digestive system > Gut ...
CGATACGGACTGGATCTTTGTATATAATTCTGCGTTCTGCCCACACAGTGTATTGTGTGTGTTTTGTGTGGATCTGAGAACAAACAGCGATTATTTCCCTATACAGCATTAACTGACTGGTTTGTATAACCGAGACGGACAGTGTTTACTGCGCGGTACGGATTGGGTCTTAAAGTAAAGCAGATCACTTTTCAACCTCCAGCGGTTAATTCCATTAAAAATAAGCAAAGCCGAACCGTTCAATAAGCGGTGTCATGTAAATGAGTGTCTGTATTATAAGCAACACAGCAAATTACGTAAGATCACGTTACAGCCTACCATCTGTTACAAAATGAATTTGACGTACTCTATATTGAAACAACGTTGACATTTTGTGAAGGAGAAAGGTTATGGGCGAACGTGTTGACAGTGGAGTACAGGGTGTTATGACAAGACAGCACAAACGAACAAATGTCAATATTTTATTAAATATTTTATTACAGCTTAAGTTGTACTTGGCGCGTTTATAAAAACTGTTAGTTCATACAAAATGAGATATCCGTACAGTTCCGTTCGTACTTAAAGTACATTCTTGCGTTACTCAGAATCCACTATGGACTACGATAAAAAAAAAAACTGTTACACACGTAATAGAGCGAGGACTTGAGATATGTTGCGGAGAAGAATAACAGCGAGATGACTTGACACGTGGAATTCCTAAGGTCTTGAGTCTTCTGAAGCAAACAATAAAAAAAAAAAAAATACAACCTCGAAGAGAGAAAAGCAAGATGTCACAACGTGGAACGACCTTTATTAAATATTTTGTCGTTATCTGTCTGTTCTCGGTGAATTGCACATTAAATAAAGCCGCCGAACTTCTGAACTTGTTACCAGACCGACACTATTCACCCTCGGTCAGTCTGAAGCGCTACTGTTTGAAATCTTCATGGTTCAAGTAGCAGCAACAGTAGTAGCAGCAACAGCAAACTGTCACACGGCATCACGTGATGTGAAGGGACAGTGCCTGAGTCCCTTAACAAATTTAGGGTGTACCTCTTGTTTTACACTGCTTTGGTCTCAGTAGTATTCACCGTAGCCAGCCTTTACTGGGTAAATCGCTGGGTAAGAGAAAGGGTGTTCAATTGCTACAGGGTAGGGCTTCTCCACAGCGACTTTAACGGGGTATGGTACAGGTTTTTCAACTGCCACAGGGACGGGCCTCTCCACAGCGATTTTGACTGGGTAAGGGACTGGCCTCTCAACTTCGTAAGGGACTGGCTTCTCTACTGCCACAGGGTATGGCTTTGGGACAGCTACTGGATAAGGTCTATCAACAGGGACCTTAACAGGAACGGCAAAAGGCCTCTCTACAGGGTACGGAACTGGTTTTGGTACGGCTACTGGGACTTCCTTGAAAACTGTCACTGGGTATGGTTTTGGTACTGGCACAGGGTAGGGACGGTCAACAGGTACGTTGACGGGATAAGGCACAGGCTTAGCTACAGGGTAAGGAACGGGTTTTTCTACTGGCACTGGGTATGGTTTGGGCACGTGCACTGCGAAGGGACGGTCAACGGGTACCTTGACTTCGACAGGATAAGGTCTGTCAACTGGGACAGCGACTGGGACTTTGACGTGAACAGGGTATGGTTGGGGGACTGGGACCTTGACGTGGACTGGATAAGGCTGAGGGACTGGAACAGTCTTCTCGACAAGCACTGGATAAGGCTTGGGAACATGAACTGGGTAGGGTTGGGGTACAGGAACTCTGACTTCGTGAGGAACAGGAATGTGTTTCTCTACAGGCACAATTACAGGATATGGTCTGTCTACAGGGACCTTAACAGGGACTGGCACATTCTTAATGACAGGGTAAGGCACGGGTTTTTCAACAGGCACAGGAACAGCGACGGGCCTGTCAACTGGGACACTGACGGGATAAGGGACGGGCTTCTCGACAGCGACAGGTACGACTTTCTCTACTGGGACCTTAACAGGATAGGGTTGAGGCACTGGGATGGCGATCTTTTTGGTGTGTGCGTAAGGCTCCAGCAGCAGGCCATGTCCGTAGCCATAAAGAGGCGCCGCAGACACCAGTCCGTGACTGAAGCCGCCAGTTGCCAGGGCACCAAATTCTCCAAATCCATTCAGCCCGTAGCCGTAACCCAAGTCAAAGAGTCCCCGCTTTTCCTTGGCAGATAAGCCAGAAGCTGACACGGCCGACAATGCCGCTAGGCCTACGAAGATCTGAAATGTACAACATACAGAGTAGCAACACCGAGAAAGCAAAATTTCCTGGCAAGTTTCCTCAAGACATAACCACTCGGGAATAAGTTAACATAACTGAACTTTTAAGCTTGGGTGTCTGAAACGATTTGCATTTGCCATGTTTTAGGTTTTGACAGGGATGGTTCAAATGATTCAGTTCCTCTGCGATGTGACTCTGTGTCACTGGGTACTTCCCCGACGTTTCTAAAACACTACAATCTTTCGCAACGTCGGGAAAAGCACAATAACGCAACGTCGCATCAGACAGGACCTTAAGTCTTGAGGTTATTTTGCTCCCAGCCATATCTATCCGACGTCCACCGAACATCCACACCGAACCAACGATACGACACACATCCAGCCTCTCTCCGCTAACCTGACGTTTTCCTGCGTTACATCCTTGTGCATCCAAAGCAGTCTACTACGAGCTGACCAGCTGAGACAGGGCGCATTAAGCATTCTTAGCACCATATGCCTAAACATAACCATATACAAGAGGTCTCTGTCCATCTGTATGCTACGAGTCGCGCGCGAATCGCTAGACGATTTTTTTTTTGATAAAATTTGATATCAATACCATTCCCTTTGAAGGTCACCACAAACTCGTACTGTCCGATTTCATACAACCGCACAAAGTTCTGAGGTGGGAGGTCCCCAAGCGCCACTATAGACATAAATGACTATAGAAACGACTACACAATCTCTAAACGTCCCAAAGTTCACGCTCTCAACGTGTTCTTCACGGCTGTCTAGAAGACATGAAGCATTCGGAATGCCTGTCAGCAAATAATGCACATGGACGCCGTGTTGCAACAATCTGCAGCTTTCTAGGTCCTCTGAATGAAGTGTGAGCAAGCAATCTGCTGTGGACCGATCATGCGAGGTGCACACGCCGGACATCAAATATCTGACCTGCAGCTGTCAAAGTTGCAAACCGATGAGATGTTTACTGTTGGTATGACAGCTGGAAGTGGCAAAGACCGCTCGTGTTTACCCTGTGTTGCAGTAGGCACACCTTAGAAATACGACAGGGAAACAGTTCGGTGACGTAACAGGCATGAGGTTGGCGTGAAGATTTTACTGAAGATGCAACAGTCAGGCTTATCCCTTCACCAGTTACCGTGCTGGTCTGCAAAGCAGCTACGGCTTGATTTTGCTATTTTTGCAGTCATTTCATTAAAACTATTAGCTGTATTGTCAGTTATACATAACTGTTTTAATCTCATGCGCAATACTTTTGAGATGGTTTTAGATGCCTCAAAACACAGGGACATTATTTTATTCGACAATTGTCGCAAGTCACTTCCGGCCGACTCGCTGAGCTCATGAAACGTCGGCGTGCAATAGACAAAGTGGTGTTTGTTACACATGTCTCGTGTTTCCGAGCGTCTTCATTCAATTTCATCAGTAAGAACCTTATATTAACTTCAGCAGACTGAACGCAAAATGCGCGGACCCCGATTAGCGGCAGAGCGGAACACTGGCGAGCGCTGACCTGCCTGCCGCAATGCGCAACTCTCTGAGTGAAGACAGACGCGCTCTGTCAGACGTCTCTGTAATTAACTGCTTTTCAGAATGCCAAGTTTTTAATTAAAATTATAACTGGTATAGATTAAACAGGTTGTTTAACGCGTTTACCAAAACGTGTATCTTCCTAGACATAGAGGTACAGCTGAACAAACAAAATAATTAGCTGTGTTTTAAAAAATGCTAGTCACAATATAGACCCTAACTCGTGCGAGTTTCGCCGCTAATGATGCAGGTGAATCTAGCCAAGTAACTAACTCTATGAACCAGGGCCCTTCTTGACAAGCTAACAGTTCCTCAGACACAGTTAAGAAATTCCCCGTATGTATGGAACCCAGAAGTTCATTACCGCATTTACAAGAACCCGCCATGTGCCGGAACCTGAAGCAGACCAATCCAGTCCAATACCCCATTCATTCCACTTTTTCATTACCCATTTTAACATTATCCTCCCATCTATTTCTAGTCTTCCCAGTGGTCTATTTCACTCAGACTTCCCCCATCTAAGCCCAGTATGTTTTTAGGCGAGAATGAAATTAAAGTGCCCCCAAATATACCATGTATTGGTAATAAGAGGGATCCGACTGACTAGTTGAGCTCTAGAGAACACTGCTGGTTTTGTATACAGATTATGAAACTCTGCCCCTTTGCTGCCTAACTTGTTTTGTAACAATCGGTACGTCTATGTACAAAAATATAAGACTGGCCTTCTTCCGTCACATACGTAGGAAAGTAGTTATGTATGGAAGCAGAAGATGAGAACTATGGAAGTCGTGCGTGAGTCGATGTTTTGATTTGGGCTTGTACGGAAGGAATGCTCTATATTGCAGCATCGCTTAGCTCACATTATATTCTCTAAGTTTAGTACCTTGGTATAATTACGTATATTTCAATATCTACGACTGTTTCAGGTTAAGTGGTTTTGATATTTCTTTCATAGAGTTGTTCTTAAATTTCCGTGGAAGTATGGAAGGGAATTACGCCTGTATTTTGCACGCCAATGCATGGTACACGTCACATGTCACGCGTTTGTGACTGCCTAAAGCTAGAGGAAAATTAAATGAAGTTGTCTGATGTAGAAAATCAGTGCCTTCAAAGGCACAATTACTGCTACGAGCAAGTGGGCGGGCAACTGAAGTCAAGTCGATAGCAAAGAAACAATTTTCGTTAGATGTATATGGCCCGTGGACACGGTGATTACAGAACATATAGGTGGAGACCCTGACGACAGGTTTTTATTTACTGGACACTCAGTGTATTTAGCTGGAATGCCAACCTTATCAATTCTACACGAACATGGGTGTATATCTAATATTAGGAGTTCTCCACAGATGGCTCCGTAACTAATTTGGGGTGTCGTGTCGTGCAGGATTGACACATCACGGAGTCCTCTATAGAGAAAAGTTAAAACTAACTCTGGAACACGTGCCGAACTGTGGAGTGTGCGCAGTCACTTATGACGACGTAAGGAATGCCCCATGTCATGTTTAGCAACGCTGCCGGAAACAGGGCCGCTGCTTCTGTGGACATTCTCCTAGCAATCACGTTAGCTCGCGAACTCATCAGACCTTACTCTGTAGCCACCGGTTGATGAAAGATACTGCCCTGTGTCACAAAATATGGGTGGAAGTGTCCCAGAAGGCGCTGAGGAACGAACTGTACAGCCATCTTTTTCTTGGTCTTGCTCTGCGGTCGTCAAGCCTGGATGTGGGCCGGAGTCTTGTCGAATTTATGTCAAATATCTTGAAAACTTGTGTTATACTTTCTATTTATGACACAATGAATGACACCGGCAGTAGCTCAGACCAGGGGTAAGCAAACCCCGGGCGACTACGTTTTCTTTTTACGGCGGGGACATATTTTTGGGCCCCCAGTACGGAACTGTCTTCATGTCACCCGTCTGGCACTCAGAATATTAAGATGGCTTCTGCGTTTATGGAGTGTTTTACAGTACGCCTCTAGCTCAGACTACTAAGTTATATCATCCAGCATTACGTTGACTAATGAACAGCAATTACAATGATCGTGGAAAACAGCTGCCGTGGCCTACTTTACAGTACTGCCCAGGCATATTCCTGCACCTCGCCCCTCTATTTGTCACGTTATAAGAGCCCCAAGTGACAGTCCGAAAACAAATGGTGATTTTTAATCCACTACGGGGCACCAGAAAGTAACAAAGTAGAGGCCAAACTTTTGTGAGTCGAATTTCTGTCATTTAACAAGAATACGGAATGATCCCAATGTTTATTTCCCTTTCTGAACCATCCCTTTGAAGCAATGAGGCAGTTAAATGTGTCTTTCATGTTAACACCCCAGACTATCAGTTTTTCTTACCCCCTTCATTCACGTACTCCGTATGATTTTTCGCAACTAACAGCGATTAGTTTCCTGAACAGCATTAGCTGACTAGCCGCTAATGTTGTGCTTACTAATGCGGGGTGCCAACTGAACCTCTATATTCTATTTACATCAAATTCGAACTTCAAATGATTTAGCACTCATCGTGTACCGTTGTACCGTACGCCTATGAATCACAAACACAGATCACCATTCCTCGACGTCAGTCTGTCGGTTTCCACTCAACTTACCGTCGCTATCATCGTCAGGACGCTTGATCCCAATTAAACATCCAGTCTTCAGCTGACTGAATTGCAAATCCGCCCATCTTGTGTTATATACTCTTGGGCCACGCAGTAGTGGGGTATCCGTCACGTCTTCACTTTCGCTTACGGAGTCGTACGTTTTGTTAAGCCAGGTGTGTATAAAACACCAGTTTCCTTTGAAAGGTAGCTATAGCTATAGCTCTAAAAGTTAGCTCATATGTGTACCTCCCCTCCTAGCCCTGTAGCCAAGTTACTGTTACTACCTTAACTCCTCATCCCCACCTTTTGCCACTCAAACTTCCATCCGTTCGAAAGTCCAGCAATGTCCACATAAACGAGAAAGTTTTCTCCCCACTACGTAAGATATAATTAATGAGGGTTGATACTTTTATTATTCCGGTCGTTTGTAGCTCCCACTGCGCAGCCGTCTCCACCTGATCTTGATTGTTTGGTTTGTGTTGTAATGCGAGTGGCAGAGGGCAGGCACTGTTACAAAAGCAGGAAGTTACCGACACTCTTGAGGAGGCGTGTTAACCGGAACAGCATAACTGGGCTACATAACAGCCCCAGGCATATCAACTTCATCTCCTGAGCCCGTTAATGTCGCCGTTCGGCCTTCAGAACTGAGCCCAGTGATGACGTTACCTGCGCTAAAGTCTGACGTATGGCGGCAGACGAACGAAATTCCATCCGAAGCGCCGATTCGCGGACCTTCGCACTCCTTGACACACTGATTGCTCCGTGCGTCGTGCACTCTGCGGACAGAGGTTCGACCCCACGCGACTGTTTTAAGTTCACCCTGCGACGGAACACACTAAATTCTAGAAATAGCTGCTAGTATTAGGTTCAGGATCTGTTGTTTTTCGTTTACCGTTGACATAATTTCTCTTTAGCGTGTGTGTGTGGAACGTCGATGTATTAAAGTTCACCCTAAAACAGGCCACGAAAGTCCAGAGGGGGGGGGGGTAGAGGTATAACTCTACTTTTACTTTAACCTTGGCACTAGATGGGGTGGGTGGTCAACGCCACGCCCCGGCCGCTTTACCCCCGGGAAGGAGACCCTGCACTCATTATATAGGAGGCTGGGTGGGCCCCAGGGCCGGTCTGGACGGGTGCGGAAAATCTCGCCCTCACCGGGATTCGATCCCCGGACCGTCTAGCCCGTAGCAAGTCGCTATACCGACTCAGCTGCCCCGGTCCAACCCCGTGCATTGTGAATATGAAACTAACGTAGCTGCTGTGACTGAGCCGGCACTGCCAGCTGCCGGTGTCACAGTAAATTGCTGAATGTTTGTCTTTCATACCAAAGCCATGAGCAACCTAAACCACTGTGCAAACTGCTCATTTCACAGCCCTGTAATTACAGTCCGGTAGCGAGATGTCTCACCTTACGACATTTCACGTGTTACGTAGCACATTACTGTAAACATAATAATGAGTTTATTCATCAATAAACGGGAGTTGTGTTGGCCGAATCAAAGAAGTTGTCTTGTTTTCATAATAATGTAATGTTTAAACATGCACAAGTGTGCTTCCTTGTTGTTTATATCGGTGTAGCGGGCTGCACTAGCAGCAGCTTCATTATATGAACTGCCCACCGGCCGTTGGTACAGCCATTATGTCAGGGATGGGACCGACAGGGCATGTAGCACGGGGGGCAACAGAAATCCATAGAGGGTTTTGGTGGGCAAACCTGAAGGAGGAAGACCACTCTAAGACCTAGACGTAGATGGGAGAATAGTGATGAAAGGGATTTTAAATGAATAGGATGGGAAGGGGGTGGGGCCTGAATTTGGGTAGCTGAGGACAGGGACAAATGGCCAGCTCTTGTGAACGCGGTAATGAACACTTGGGTTCCATAAAATAGGGGGAATTTCTTTGTTTACAAAGGCTGTGTTATTTTCTCAAGAAGAACTCTGCTTCATGCAGGTGGTTAGTTAGTTAGTTAGATAGTTAGTTAGAAGTTTTTAGTTAGTTAAAGTACTTTGTTTGTTGCACTGTTGACACCAAATACCCCTACAGTTCACAACAGTCAGTCCATAATGAAGTCACGTGTCAATCAGTACCACAGACTAACTTATCTTCACTTAAAAGTTACTTAGGCATTTTCTAATAAAATACGACACAGAGACTTGATGTAGAAATACAGACCAGTGTTTCCCAAACGTTTTAACTCGCGTACCCCGTATGATATATATATATATATATATATATATATATATTTGTCAACTGAAATTGGGTTGACACCCGGTGGCAGTAGTACAGTACACATTTACACACAAACAGTACATAGGACAACACAATTAACAACTTTAGTTGGAGGGCTTTCTGGGATTCGAACCCAGAGTTGGCCGCAGAAAATATTTACTGATCCTAACATCCTTGTTCATGTAAATATAGAGCGTCCGGATGGCTGGAACCCAAAATTAAAAAGTTATATCTCAGATCTGATTTTAGATAGATAAGAATACGTACCAGCAGCATAATTAGCAATGCGCTGCACGATTTGTCCTTAAACTGACTGTCGATCGCATCGTGGGTACAGGGAGTTTCTTCTTAATTAGATATTCTAGCGGTCACACGAAATATACATATCGCCAGTTGAAGAAGTTCCACGTTATTTTTAACACAACATTATTCCTTGAATTTAAAAAAAGTAAGTACACTTCAAAGCAGCCATTACTGAAATTTACCCACGGATCCCCTGGGAAATGGTCGCAGATCCCTTAGGATCCGTGGAGCACACTTTGGGAGCCACTGATATAGGAAGTTTGATGTTGAGGTTTAAAAGACGATGAGGATTCCTGCTGCGATGCTATGAATTATGAAACCGTGTAGTTTGGTAGATGTATACCAACTTCGGAGTAATATGCTGCTACCATGTTCAGGGTAGAACTTCCCATCAATGAAATATGGCCACTGCTGTAGTGAAACGTCAGATACACATGTGTATTGCTTATGTCAGTAACGGTGCTTAGTAGTGGAAACATGGAGCACTCGCACGGAACGATGGTTGTGCATGTAGTCGGACGGACGGACAGACACATGTGTTACATCAGAAAAACTTGTTTCTAGACATAAAACACAGATGCTGTAAAAAAGTTTGCAAATGTTATTTACAAACTACTGAACCACGAGTGTGTCTGCAGTTGCAGGCTGCGACTAACTAACTAACTCCAAACTAACTAACTCTATGAAGAAGAGCCCTACTTGAGAAGCTAACCGGTCCTCTGCCAGTCAAGAAGTTCCCCCAAATTTTATGGAACCTGAAGGTTCATTACCGCATTCACAAGTACCCGTCCCCCGTCCCTATCCTGAGCCAGTTCGATCCAGTCCATACACCCACATCCCACTTTCTGAAGATCCATTTTCCTATTATCCTCCCATCTACTCCTGGGTCTTCCCAGTAGTCTTACGCTTATCTCATACCTCACAGAAAACACAGCGTCTCCCTACGAAGACGAGTTGCCTAATATTGTTGTAAGCAATAATCACTGCTTATTGTATCCATCATACGAAGCACATGAACGCACTGCAGAAGGCCTGAATATTACAGCACGCAGTGCGAACAGTAAGCACGGGGCTTGGAAACGTTTATACAAAGAAAGATAAAACCTCTTATGTTTATTGGACCGTGCATCATCTTGATAGTTGAATAAAGAGAGACCAACTTGATGTCACTTGCTTTATTATTTCATTATTTAATGCTCAACATGTTTCGGTTGTTAATACATCCATCCTCAGGAGCTTGCGACTTA
>Ga0123354_10021640_pt1 | contig 10135 bp, 6 predicted proteins | sample TergutLab28metaG_2_FD_97872 | JGI IMG/M metagenome (GOLD analysis project Ga0123354, IMG submission 97872) | Labiotermes labralis P4 segment gut microbial communities from Petit-Saut dam, French Guiana - Lab288 P4 | ecosystem: Host-associated > Arthropoda: Insects > Digestive system > Gut ...
GCAGATATTTATTTACTGCAAAGTCACTCTACATGTTTCGGGTGTCACAGCACCCATCATCAAGAGTACTAAAAACTGTAACCGCAGCCTCCGGTACAGGTCATAATACTGGTACAGCTACTTCCCTCCAACGTGGCCCGATCAGGCCAAGTTGGAGGGAAGTAGCTGATGGGTGCTGTGACACCCGAAACATGTAGAGCGAGTGACTGCAGTAAATAAATATCTGCATACTGTTGCATCTGGTTAAATTTTTATTAACATCGAATGAAAAATGTTTTAGACGAAAGTGGTAGAGAAAATCGTAACACATATTTTATGTCCAATAACATTTTGTTTTTTTTTTTTCGAAAATCGTTCCTTTCACCTATGAGATATTGTTGAAAAATGTTTGCAATGCGGAGCATGCCCCAGATGACAATGTGGCGCATGCGCATTGCATGCTCGATACCAAGTGCTGCAATTTCACGCTCCGGTTGTGTAATGCGTATTAATTTTCCACCGCAACAATGGTTGCACGAACGCTCCTCATTGTTGCGCTCTACTTATGTTGCCTCTCTTATTTAACATATTCAGGATAATATTAAATACACTGGAGTGCCGTAAGAACTTCTCGGCGCCACTGTACCCAGAACCTTGATCGCGAGTTTTGCGTTGACTTCGCCGTGAGCGTGTGACGTAGCAAGGCCCGGTGCAGAGAGAAGAATGTAGCGCTGTTGTCACATCTTTGAGCGTCGTACAGGCTGTTACTAGCTCAAGCGATCGGAAGGGAGCTAAGGTTATCTTAGTAGATTCATCGAACTAGCAAGTAAAATGTTTAAGAAGCAATATAACTGTCAGTGAATTCGTCGCTGATGGCTGGGACTATAATGCATGCAGTTGAGGAATAAGAGAAAAAAGAAAGCGATGCCGCTATGCCCGTGGTTGCAATTTGACAGGGCATTTCTGTTGTATGGGCTGTAAGACAATCTGTAATTAATTTGTAACTTTATCCACTCTCTAATAATGGAAGTACATGTTGTAATGTAGTCTGTAGCTGCAGTGTGAGAGAATGGCGTGTTGTGATTTAATATAGCTACAGTGGTTTACACTTACTACAGTTTTTAATTAAGTGTAGCTTGATACGTTTCTCTCAGCCACCTACAACCGGGCCAGATCCATTAGTGTAACAGTGAGGCAAGTGCGCGCCAAGAACTGGATGGGAGGGCAGGTTTAGGGTCTGGCGAAAATGTGACGAAATCTTGTAGGGCGAATGCTGGAATTCGGAATCGAAGTTCGACGTTTCGGAAACCTCTGTCTCCAACATATGGGCCGGCGTAGTATAATCGGTATAGCGACTCGCTACGTGCTGGACGGTCCAGGGATCGAATCCCGGTTGGGACGACATTTTCCACAACCGTCCAGACCGGCCCTGGGGCCCACCCAGCCCGCTGTACATTGGGTACCGGGTCTTTCCCCGGGGGTCAAGCGACCGGGACGTGGCGTTGACCACCCACCCCATCTAGCGCCGAGATTAAAGAGAGAGTAGAATTATACCTCTTTTCCCCCCTGGGCCTTCGTGGCCTGTTCTAGTGTGAACTTTACTTTTACATTTACCTTTATCTGTTTCCAACATCTGTGAAGGTTGTAGGCTACTGGATAGCACGATGATTTGCATTCTATATCGTGTCATACGTGAAGGATAGCGTTTTGAGTACATAATTTCCTAATGATGGAAACATAGAATGTCTCCGAAACGGTGGGACTTCGAATTGACTGGGGATGACCAGCAGATATTGTCCGGTACGTCATTTCCTGATGATAGAGCAGGTAAAGGTGTTAGATGCTGAGGAATTCGCGTACGACTTGACGTGGCTAGTCAGTACAGAAAGTTGTCTTCCCAGTGCCGGTGTGAGCTCTGTTTTACGAGAGACGAGAACTTGCTACTTCGGTTGAGTAGCACGTATCGGATTGGACGTCAGGGATTTGTGGTTGGAAATTCTGCTTCCTAGTTCGGGAGCTTCGGATTTGATATTGAGCGGATATATTGGTTGTCTTTTCAGATATATTCTGTGTTTACTAAATCAGGGGATTCTGGTCGTTTGGGGTGTCACCGTGTGCAGAGAAGGGTTCCTCAACTCTTGGTGATGAAGGCACTAGTTTCCTTCGAAACGTCGGTACCTGTTAACTCCACCACACAGCGGAACACCCATATAGACCAGAAACTTCAATTTCAAACGCTATGGAAACCTCACATTTTGCACGTTGGCTGAAGTGCGTTGGATGTCAGATTGAATTCCTGATTCATTCGGTAACCATCATCATTTTATCGTGTTTCATCAGAGGTCATGCAATATCTCTGGGCGTAAATGAATATTAGCTTCGGAATAAAATGACAATTGGATTTTTACAGCAGGAAAATTCTGTAATTTTAGGCGCTGAACTGCCTTGCTCTGTGGCAAAACATCAACGCTAAAAGGGCACATTCACAGCCAATCAAAACTTACGTGACCTCATTACGGACCAATTGTAGCCTGCGTTCACTTCTATTGGCCATTGTGTTTCAGCAGTGGAACAAATGGCTAAGTTAGTGTCTCACTGTACCAAAAAAAAAAAATTCTTGGACCATTTCCCAACTTTCATGTCTTGATAAAAAAGATATCGGTTCTGACTGTTTAACGTTCTCTTTTTTGCAGGTAAGAAGCTGTCTGACAAACCCACGTGCACCGTTCATAAGGGAGAAAACAGGAGTGTCTGAATTAGAAAGTAATTCTCATTGGCCTTCGCAGTATCTACTGTTTCAAAATGTAAGTGGTATATGTATGTATGTATGTACTATGTTTGTATGTATGTATGTATGTTTGTACGTATGTACGTATGTATGTATGTATGTACGTATGTGTGTATGTATGTTTATATGTGTGTATGTATGTGTGTGTGTGTACGTATGTTTGTATGTGTATATGTATGTTTGTATGTATGTATGTATGTCTGTACGTGTGTTTGTACGTATGTATGTGTGTACGTATGTATGTATGTATGTATGTATGTTTGTATGTATGTACGTATGTTTGTATGTGTGTATGTATGTATGTATGTATATACACACACCTCCACACTTTGTGTCTTACAGTACTACAGACTCTTAAGGCAGCAGCGATTCTTAGGTGCCGTCGGAAGGGAAGCGGTTTGAATCACGGTAGTGTCACCGTCTATCCGTGCTGAGGTTTTTGACGCTTTTCCTCAGTACTGTAGGTAGATACATTAAATTGGCACACTGTCACTTCCTTCCACATTCTCTCCCATATATTATTCGCTAAGTATGTTCCGGAGTATGTAAGTATATACCGAAGGATCGTTCCTTTCTTCCGTATACACTAGAACAGTGTTTCTGAAACTGGGTTCCCGGAAGGGGTGTCAGGGGTTCCGAGAAATGAACATGTGTAATGGCGAAAATGTTTTATTGGCAGTCCTGAATTTGTACATGTGAATTAAAATTCGTGTGGCGACGTTCGACACTGACCTTCCCGTCACTGCTAGCACGTAGACTATCAATCGCTGCTTCAATCCAGAAGCTTCGTGATTGTGCATTCACGTCATTCAACACCGCTCGCCATAGTGTCGATGTGTCAGTCAAAACGATCAGGTTATCGATCAGTCTGAGGTTAGCCGCTGATTTTGTATATGTAACGAATGTAAATGATTAACAATTTCTGGTATTTGACAACTGAATAATAAAAAACCAGTTAGATGCCACTTGTTATTTTATTGTACTTCTTATAGGCTCAACATGTTTCGGGCATTATTATGCCCATCATCAGGAGCTCACGACTATAATGTTGATTACCACATTGGTCGTTTCATTCTTGGCTTGCTGTAGGTTGGAGGTAAGGTGCGGGTAGGCTGGAGTAGTGTCCGGGCTGCAGGCTGTAGCACGAGTCGTGCTACAGCCTGCAGCCTGGACACCACTCCAGCCTAACCGCACATAACCTCCAACCTACAGCAAACCAAGAACGAAACGACCCATGTGGTAATCAACATTATAGTCGCGAGCTCCTGATGATGCGCATAATAATGCCCGAAACATGTTGAGCCTATAAGAAGTACAATAAAATAACAAGTGACATCTAGTCGGTTTTTTATTATTCAGTTATCACAGTGATGCACCGTCCAATAAGCATTAGATTGGTCTCTCACATTGAGGGAGGGTGAGACTGCTGAGGGAGATAGAAGAGGTAACAGGAGACTGAAGAAGACTGCACATTGAGGAGCTTCATGGTCTGCACTTGTAACTAAATGTTATCCAGATGATAAAATCAGTACGAATGAGATGGATGGTGCATATGGTACGTAAGGGGGAGAGAAAGTGCGTACACGATTTTGGTGTGGAAATTTCGTGGAAGGAGACCAATTGGAAGATCTAGGCCTAGACACGAGAATAATACTGAAAAGCTTTTCAAGGAATCGGATTGGAGCATGGACCGGATAGATCTGGTTGAGAATAGGGACAGGTGGCGAGCTTTTGTGAATGCGGTAATAAACGTTCTGGTTCCGTAAAATACGAGGAATTTCTGGACCAGTTGCGGAACTGTTAGCTTATCAAGATGGAGTGAATTTATTTAACGACTCCTGTCAGTTGCGCAGCTAGATGGCCTAGGATGATTAGTGGTTAATGAACCGAAAAGCTGCGAAACACAGGGATCGTGGCCTAATTTGAGGTTATCTTTGCCTGATGGGACTGAGGAAAACCGCATTAAGCGTTAGTCGGTATATCTGCCGACATTCGAAGTGGTTTCCTCCCAATCGGAATTTCCAAGTGTTACTGGTTGAGCCATCTCGCTCGTTAGTTTGCTCCCTATCTTTATCGATCTAGGTGTCATTATTTCGAACTCTACTTCTTCTGTATTTACACAACTATTACGGTGAGAGCCACTGTGTTAGCACTTTGTTACGTGTATGGTGGATGTTTTCTTCCACGTTGATTGGCTGCAAACACCTGAAGTTATGACGTAAATAGACGTAACTATTAAGTCTAAACGCAAACATGGAGCGTTGTTTTTACCGTTTTTAGCAAATGCACCTTGGAATGATTACAGTGAAAGTAATGGAACCTAAACCGGAAGGTTAAATATGTTCATTTAAAATTTAAACTCATGGTTCCGTGCATCGTAATTCAATGTTAATAAAATTCTAACCAGATGCAACAGTATGCAGATATTTATTTACTTGAAAGCCACTCTACATGTTTCGGGTGTCACAGCACCCATCATCAGGAGTAATAAAAACTGTAACCGCAACCTCCAGTACAGGTCATAATACTGGTACAGCTACTTCCCTCCAACTTGGCCTAATGAGGCCACGTTGGAGGGGTCACATGTAGAGTGACTTTGCAGTAAATAAATATATGCATACTGTTGAATCTAGTTGGATTTTTATTAACATATTCTCATTTAATTAACACACCAACTAATGCACACATATATTATTTAAAATTCTAAAACTTTTACATTAAAACGCTCCTACATGTCTCGATCATAAGATCATCCTCAGGGAGCATACACTGTTCCTTGCTAAAGTTAAAGTTTAAAACCACTTAGTGATTAGGTTCGTTATGTTAACTTGGTGCTGTGGCAGCATGTCGTGTGTTGTGTGTGAGTCGTACGCTGTTGATTCTCAACAGCTTACGACCCGCACACAACACACAGCACCAAGTTAACATAACCAAGTTAATCACTAAGTGTTTTTAAACTTTATCATTAGCAAGGAACAGTGTATGCTCCCTGAGGATGATCTTATGATCGAGACATGTAGGAGCGTTTTAATGTAAAAGTTTTAGAAGTTTAAATAATATATGTGTGCATTAGTTGGTGTGTTCATTAAATGAATCTACAAAATTTACGGTGCAGCGATAAATACGTTAAATATGTGTATGTGCTGTATGTTAACCAAATGCTACAGGGTGTTGCTGTAATGATGGTCACTTGATTACAGATATAGAGCCAGCTTCCGAAAAGTCATTTATGTTACATAATTATTCCTCATGTGTCTCGAGTCCAAGATAATATGAATACTGACACGGAATGTGAATGTGGAATGGGGGTTGCTGTGTGCCATACTTCCCACATGCACATTTTGAGCCAGTGCTGTGATGTTTTGGATGTGCCTGAAAAAATGTGTTAAAGTAGTTAAATTTGATCAACATTTTTTTTTCTGAGTACCTTCATAAGTGCAAGTCATAATCAGAAGTATCAGTGTTTAGTTAGCAAATATTGCGATTTTTGCATTTATAACTACAACATACGAACTTCGAAGTCTCTTGAAATAATGTATTTTTTTTGTACGATTTTTATATGATGTGTAGAAAGGAGTGAGGTCTGTAGAAAATATTTGTTGGATGTCGTAATGGGAGTCGGATTAAAGTCCTTTACGTCTTTGTTACATTTAACCGTGTTTCTTGTTGGAAACGTAACGATAAACTGACGTGGTTGAATCTTGTACATTGAATGCGTTCTTAGAATGGAGCAGTCAGCCACTATGGCATTGCAGATTGCCCACAAAATGAAGTAACTTCGTACCGCACCAAAAAAACGTAACTCAACTCGCCATCAAACGTAGAAAAAATTGCGTTTTTCCGTACTTCTCGCCCATATCGCACTAACAGTCTTTCTTATAAAGGTGTGGGGAAAATGTATGTTTTTCTGATAATGCCATTTCGCAGCTAAATGTGTGTAACTTAAAAAAAAACCGCCAACGCAGTAGTTTTGGTGTTTGTTAAAACAACATGTTTCGACTCACGTGCGTCATCTTCAAACTAAATACATACAAAACGCTTAAAGATAAAGGTAAAGCACTCCCATTGTAGGCCCGGGGTGGACCACAGGGTTCCAGGAAGCTAAAGTTCCCAGATTTCGTGAAAACGGCACAGGATGGTGGTAAGGTTGTCAGTCTTACGCACCGGCCGCCTTTACTCCCCAGGAAATGCTCCTGGTACTCATTTCTGTTATAGGCTGAGTCGACCCCAGGGTCATAGTGCGATCGGAAGGATTTTATGTCAATGAAAAATTCCAATGACACCACCTGAGATCGAACCATAAAACACTTAACGACAGTGTACATTGCTATCTGTAAACACTGAGATCTCAGTTTACAAATTCGTTACATTTTTACACCGTGTGTTAAAATCCCTGTTAAAAGTCTAATTAAAAGTAAGTGATGGTGTCGTTTAATAAACACTAAAACTTAGTTGTGTTAGGGGTTAAAAATTTTTATATTTGTGATATTTATATACTGCAGTTGGGTTTCCAACCCGTGGCAGTGGTCGGTAAACTTGTACACAAATAGAGAATAAACAAGTAAATACTTGGGAAGAAACAATACACAAAACAATACAGAAAACAATAAAAAAATCACAGAATGCACAAAATAGAAAGCAAAAGTACTGAACAAAGACAAGCATTGAAACATATTAGTCCAGTAATTAAAAAGTAGCAGAGAGAAGCAAATAATAATGAGATAACTTACTGCAAAGAGCCTGCATACATCACACGATTACACAAAGGGATGTCCGCTCTATTTGGCAGCTGTTGTAGGAGCGTGCGTAACGGACTGAACTTGACATTCTTGATGTGACTGTACACAACTTTAGTATGGCAACGCGTGCGTCATATGGGAAGAGAAGAATTGTAACTGATTCTAAGAACACAGTGCTGTCTCACGGAACGAATTGTGAATCGCCAAGTAACTTTCCATGTCTGTCTCTACTCACCAGGTTGTCGCCATCGTAAAAGTTACATTTATGGCATACTGAGGAGCGCTGACATCTACTGCAGCGGCCATCGACATGTCACGTGTCTTCGTAAATTAATGAAATATCGAACATCGAAACTTTTTACTCAGTGCCAATAAGATTCTCGCTCACGTGGGTTGTTTGTTAAGAAGCCAGCCCACCTGCACAGCGCAACAATTTGCAGAGTTTCGGAGATCGCGGGCATGGAATTGCCCGAAAAACAGAACACGATTTCGCGTATACGTTGAGGCGGTCACTGCTCTGTCAGTCAAGGTTCAAATCTTGTGGGATGATACGCCGTGCTCTCTAAAAGTTTTGTACATCGACGCTGTACATTGCTAAGAGTATGTAGCGTCGGTGATAAACGAATGTTTGAATAATACTAAGAAAACTTAAACCTTCTTCTTCTTTACTTTTTTCATTCAAGAACTAATCACTTTTTATTTTCTATACCTGTTTGTTCAATCGAGAAGAATGAGATGGGATGGGCATGTGGCGCGTATGGGTGAGGAGAGGGGGTGTATAGGTTCTTGGTGGGGAAACCGGAGGGAAAGAGACCATTGGGGAGGCCTAGGTGTAGATGGGTGGATAATATTAGGATGGATCTCCAGGAGGTGGGATGTGGGTATATGGACTGGATTGGGCGGGCCCAGGATAGAGACAGGTGGCGGACGCTGGTGAGTGCGGTAATGAACCTTTCGGTTCCATGAAATGCGGGGAATTTGTTGACTAGCTGCAAACCAGTTAGCTTCTCAAGAAGGACTGTGCACCGTGGAGTAAGTAAGTATACCACTTTGTTCTCTATAGAAGAAATTTCCAAACACCCAGTCTTCCATCCTGGTGGCTTTGACGTGTTTGTCACTCAGCCACTATGTGTAGGTGTTTATCTTTTTCCTGCTTTCTATGACAAGACCACCTCGTTATTTAGGGGTCTTTCCTCTATCATTCGTTCAACGTGTCCATACCATCTCGGCGCTCTGGTGTGTACTTTCCTTGAAATCAAATTCCTGAACGTAATATATGACACTAATTTAGGCATGAGTGCTCCCTGCATGCGTTCCTTTTATCCTGTCCTCGAGACCGGTACTTCTTCCAACGGAATGTCTTGGCCGATGAAGATTTTCTGTATGATAAATTTCCAGTGCTCAGGAACAGGATAAAAGGAGCACTCTGTATTATTTCCACTAAACATCCTGAAGCGGTCATTTCTTCAGACAATAATGTTCTTCCAGCTAGTCAGGATTTCTTTAAGGCCCATTTTTAATTATTATACTGTCACCAGCGCCGAATTCCTCCGTGTGATACTTTGAATGAGTTTTTCATCGTCCCTTCTCGATTCGATCATAATGATATGTGGAGGAGGAGCAATTTTTCTGTGGCACCTGACAGGCCTGTTTTGAAACTTCTGAATTCAGCGCGCTGATGTGAGTAAAAATTAACGAAACAGTTGTGCAGTTAGTTGGTTCTGCAAATGAATCATATTCACGTATGCTAATAGCACGTCTGTTGATTTGACATTAGACTGGAAGTTTTTAGGTCTGTCTTCCCATGAAGGTATTTGCTGCGAGTTTTCTGCTCCCTAATTGGCTGTGAAATGTCAACGGTGCTATCCATCATCTGTACCAGACGCGACTGATAATTGGATAAGGATTTTGGCAGTTTCTAGAGTTGAACGTTATAATGGCTGCCATGTTACGAACGGTTGGTTTCATGGTCACGATACGGAAAATTTGGTAGGGAAATGAAACATTCAACTCTTCGTTATGTGTATTCGTCTCTAAGTAATTCCAGGAGAAAACATATTCCGCAGTAGCACAAGCCAAGGATGGAATTTGTTGTGAAATTAGTAGATATTTCCTACTTTCCTTGTTTCCTTACTGATGGATCAGAGACAGTGACATTAAAGAGATGTTAGTCATCATCATCGTCTTCGTCCATGGGTTAGGTCGTTTGACCTGTTCCGGCATCGACGCGTTGACGTCGTTTCCTGGGGCGTCCACGATCTCTTCGTCCTCGGGGTTTGTAGTTGAGGGCGTGTTTCGGGAGTCTGTTGTTATCCATTCTTTCAAGGTTGTTGATCCAATTTTGTTTGTATTTGATTCTTACATCTTGTATTCCAGGGAGATGTGTTAGTTGAATAAAGGTTGACCAACTAGATGACACTTACTTTATTATCTACTGCTCAAGATGTTTCAGACGTTAATACGTCCGTCTTCAGGAGCTTGCGACTCTTTGTTGCGTTGTGTAGGGTGACTTGAGGCGTGCTGGTGTTATGTAGCGGGATTGTCTGTTGGTGATGTGGTATCCGAGTGTAGTGGTTCAGCCTACACTCGGATACCACATCACCAACAGACAATCCCGCTACATAACACC
>Ga0123354_10021643_pt1 | contig 10134 bp, 4 predicted proteins | sample TergutLab28metaG_2_FD_97872 | JGI IMG/M metagenome (GOLD analysis project Ga0123354, IMG submission 97872) | Labiotermes labralis P4 segment gut microbial communities from Petit-Saut dam, French Guiana - Lab288 P4 | ecosystem: Host-associated > Arthropoda: Insects > Digestive system > Gut ...
AAAAAACAGGAAACCCCCAAAAAACAAAAAAACACACACCAAAACGGGGCCCCATAAATTATTAAGGGCCCCCCCCCCCCCCCTCACTCCTTCGTCGGCACTGCGATGAGCTTACCGACTCAAAAGGACTGAAAGAAAGGTACAAATGTCAGATTTGAGGTTATCAGAGCAGTGATACTGAAGAAGCAAATCTTCTGAGGTATGACGCCAAGTCGAGTGGTAAAGAATTACTGACGTTTCGGAACACCCTTCATGGACAGATTACACCATGAATATGAGGGTAACAAGCTGCCACAAAAAGCAGGTAACTATTTACGAAACGTCATGGTGTTCTTCTGGGTTGTGACACGGCGCCATAACCCAGAAGAACGAAGACATTAACTGAACTGTTGCAAATCCCTAAAACGGTCCGAATGCTTGTCGAAAGACGCCACAGTCTGATTCTGCCAGTACAGATCGCAAAATACGTAAACAGAGAAGAACGTAAATCCCACAATGCTAATCAACTCCCTCGGCACTCGATGGTCAGCCTCACGCCCCGGCCGCTTCATCCCCGGGGAAAGAGCCCCCCAGTACTCATTAAATAAGAGGCTGGGTGGGCCCCATAGCCGGTCGGGAAGTTGTGGAGAGGAGAAAAATCTTGTGGCCCCGCCGGGATTGTAGCCCGCGATCGGCCAGCCCCTAACGTAGTCACTACAGCGCCCACGCTACCCCTGACGATGACTGGATAAGTCCAAATATACGTCTCTAGAGTTCATGAGAACATGATTTATTTAATAATACAGCTATGTTCGACGGTATAGAAGAAAACTGTCTGTTACCACTGATAATAAAACGGGACGCCAATCGTCGAAGTTCAACTATCGCTGTCCAGTAATTTCTGGAAGGGAACTCGACAACCGTTGAACAAATGTAAAAGTCACTCCACACAGAACAGCTGACACGCGAGCTGCCAACATAGAACATAAAGAGGAACACGCCATTCAGTCCCGGGGCCTGGCTTACTCATTACGTCTTGCACTGTCTGTAACATGCAGCTATTATCATTAGCTAACTGCACGCAGGACAGTCCTTGAGAACCTCAGAGTCTTCGACTGGTCAACATTCTCCCGTACCTTCATGGAACCTGAAGGTTTATTACATCGTTCATGTTGTTTGATGTTCGTCGTCTCTGTCGTCATCGTTGTTGCTGTAGTTGTTTCTGTTGTTATTGTTACATATTTGCAAGTATACGCGGAGGTGAATTTCAAACGGCAGGCAGCTACAATAAAGGCGGATGAGAAAAATAATCACGTATTATGACGGCCCACAAATGCAACACCAGTTTTAAACAGACGAACAAGAGCCACATTTGAGAGGGCAGCATTCCTACTCTGTAATCTGAAGGCTACGGGTTCAACTCTTCTCCCAGAGATCACTGCTTTCTACACTACATCCAAGCACATGCGCTACAGTACCTAAAATCAGGCCACGACCGCTTCCTTACACATCCAATCCAATCCACCTCCAGCTTGGCGATATACAGTACAGCGTGCGCAGTGAAGGAGGTATTGTTAAAGAACCTAAGGTGAGATTAAACAAGTTGCAAAACGTGCGCGTGACGTAACAATGCACACGCGTTCGCTTCCATTTGTCTCGACAAGTGTAAGACCTAGGGGAAAAAGTATACTGAGCATAAAATGTGGGATTCGTTTTTCGTTTGTTTTTTTCTCTTTTCCAAAATGTCCACCCAGCCTCCTATCCAATGGTTACCGGGGGTGAGGGCGTTAACCAATCATCCCAATTCAGTCACGGGGTTAATAGTGAGTGTAGCTGTAGGGCTACTCTCCCTGCATCCCTTCATGCTGTGGAAAGGGACAACTTTAACTTTTGCCACAACTCATTTTCGAAAACATTTTGTGCTTTAACAAATATCCAGTACGTTATGGCTGAGCTGTGCGCAGAAACGGAAGTATGATCCATTGTAACGTGTCAGTTACTTTCATATTGAAATGAGGTAAAAGTGAAGGTAGAGGTCTCCCTGTACACTGCACGGAGACATAGAGGGAAGTGGAGATATGGCTCCACTCAGTCTTAACCTCGGCATGAGGTGGAGGTAAGTGATTAACCTTTCGCTCCGGCGGTTTTAGTCCCGGGGAGCCCTCGGTACCAATTGAATAGGAGGTGCATGCGCCCCCAGAGCCGGATTGGACATTTTTGACAAGACACAAATCGCTTGCCCTTACCGAGACTCGAAACCTGGATCGTGCAGCCCCAGTCACTATGCCCAGTACGTTATCCCGGTTCCCTTTTTTATTCCAGTTCAAAACTGCAATGTGTATCAGTATCAGTTATCTTAGTCCTTTCGAAGGTTGTCAAGAGTTGTTACAAGCCGACAGAGTGCCGCCATTAGGGGCAGGTTTGCAAGTTTGCGTTGCGGGCCAGTCAAAAAGAAGCCGAGGGCGCGTCTATTGCAGTCCACAAACGCCACGCGAACTGCGCCTTCCCATTCCATACTAATTCACACCAGGCCTGGGCCCGCCACTTCCTGCATGTGCAATACAGGGGTCACCTTTGTTCTATCGACATCATAATTCAAAACGAGGGTCGGCCATTCAGCACCGTGACAGGCTTTTGTTCTGCAGGTCACAGTGCCCGTCTTCCCAACAAACCTGATACATTGGCGGTGCTTGAACAAAAGGAACACGACGCATTCACGCGACAACAGCAGTAGTATCAGAGGCCAGTTTAAATGTGATGGCACACGCGCAGAACCAGATTTCGTCTTTCGGCGAAACGGACGAGTCCGTTTAAATCGGCAGGGGCGTCAGTTCAGTCGACTACTGGCAGCCGAGGTGTGCGCATAAGCGGTAGTAATGCTGGATACACCATGTTCCGAGGTAGTGTGAAGGGTACTGGCCACCCACTCCATTCGCCAGTTTCCCCTTCACTCCCCCCCCCACGTCACCGTGTGCCATCACATTTCAATTGGAGTCCACTACATGTATTGCAGTCGAACATAACTCTTTATTATACAGCATAAACCAAAAAAATTCACATTTTGTAAATTAATATTTTGATTTTCAATTTTTGATGTCTTCTACATGTTTCGAACCCGGGGGTTCATCTTCAGGAAGACGGTTGTACGTACATGCCTCGGTATAAGAAGTCACCTACAAGACTGCTTATATTGACGCTCATAGTACACAAGCAAGAGAATCTGACAGAATGAAAATCTAGTAAGAAAGTCAGAAAAACGCGGACAAAAAACAGGCAGAATGACTATAGATGAAGCACTATACTCAGTGTCAGAACTCTCAAACGTCAACACAAACTGACCATTAAACAAATGATATTCCAAGAGTAGCCACGTTCGCCCAAAAGTACGCTCACGCTGGGAACTATAACCAAAGGAATGAAGCACTGTTTTCAGAAACACAACCAATTTTAGAGAAATATTTTAATTTTTGAAATATATAACATAAACATTCACCACTTAGTGCTAAACAGAGCAGAAGAGTGTAATATTCGAGCTTGCAAATGAATAATATTTAACATGCATACATATTTGAGTTTTAGATATATATTTTATGACTGCTGATGGTCCATCAAAGGACTGAAGCACGCAGCATTATTGATTGAAGCAATACAGAGTTGTTATGTTAGACGGCAATACGTTTAGGAATATCAGAATGTCACGACATAACGCGATGAACTGCATTTAAAAAAGAAGTAATTGACACATATAGTGTACTTCGTCCAACTTCTCGTTTCGTATTGTATTTCACTGACACTCGGGTGATACTGGTTACTAAATACCTTCAAGCGTAGTGGTAACAGTATGTATCACCTCCCATATTTAGCCTAATGTATTTGAGATATCAATGGACCGGGTAGCTCAGTCAGTATAGCGACTGACTACGGGTTGGACAGCCCGGGCTCGAATCCCGGTGGGGACGAGATTTGCCGCCCGTCCAGACCTGTCCTGGGGCCCACTCAGCCTTCTATAAAATGGGTACCGGGTCTTTCCCGGGGGTAAAGTGCGGCCGAGGCGTGCTGCTGACCACTCACCCCCTCTAGTGCCGCGGTCATGGAAGAGTACAGCTACACCTCTACCCACCCTCTGGGCCACACCGGGCCTGTAGCGGGATCACTTTAACTTTTTTTTTTATTTGAGATATCAATATGATTATCAGAACAACCAGCAAATAAGTGAATTAAGCCGTCTTTATACCGTCGGAAAAAGCCGTACTCAGTATTTTTATACTGAATGAGTCTTTACAGGTTAAAGGTAAAGGTAAATTTCACCCTAGATCAGGCCATGAAGGTCCAGGAAGGGAATAGAGCAATAGCTCTACTCTTTAACCTAGGCGCTAGATGTGGGTGGATTGCCAACGCCACGCCCCGGCCGCCTTACCCCGGCAGAGACCCGGAACCTATACAAGACGGTGGGTGGGCAACAGCGCCGGTCTGGACGGGTGTGGAAAAACTCGGCCCAACCGCGATGCGTTACGCGGACCGTAGCTAGTCGCTATACAGACTACACTGTCACTTCAGAAGATAAGGTGGAAATAAACTCAGATCAAACATTAATAAACATAACAGCAATGTTTCCTTGCCCCCCCCCCCCCAAAAGTACCTCTGGACCAGTGCTTCCGAACCAGGGTTCCGCAGAACATCGTGCAGGGTTTCGCGAGAAACGGTGGAATAAATACATACAAAATTTGACATATCGAGAAAAACACCAAATATTCCTCGAAACACAGGGAAATGCTATAATTTTCTCACAATGTAAGCCGACATATACACCGAGCCCTTGTTTAGCTCCCGTTTGTTTTACACCTTTTGTTTTAGCGCTCCTTCCCAATTTACACCAATTCTTAATTCGCGCTCTCACGTCTTAGGTTTAACGCTCTTTGGCTGGCTGCACTCTGTTACTGTAATCCCTCACTTCTGAGGGGAATATAATTTTTTTACATCGTTTTTATTTACTCCCACAATTTCAGAAACGCAAATAGGGCGTAAAGAGGGCTCAGTATGTGTGTGTGTGTGTGTGTGTGTGTGTATACACCCCCCCCCCCACACACACACATACACGCGTATATATATATACAAAATCTCGTGAAAAATACATTTTCTTGGGACTGACTTAGCAGCAAGTCGATCCCAGTGGCCGTGGGGTCGTTCGATTGCTGGAATCGCGTGTTCGAATCCCGACGAGGGCGTAAATATTCGTCTCTCGTGTTTGTTGTGTAGGCAATGGCCTCTGCGAAGAGTCGATCACTCGTTCAGGCAAGTCCGATAGGGCATGTATATGTGTCTGCGTGCGATCTAGAAACCTCAACAAAAAAGCGGCCTACGTCCGATTTGGGCTGTAGCGCCACAAAATTACAGTTATTGAATTGCGCTTCCCGCTATCAACTTTTTCTGTCTTTAGAGAAATCATCCCGCTGTGTTTCATAAACTAAATAATACAGTGTTTAGTCATATGGATGCCCTAGAATATATATATACGACGAAACGAAAAAAAAATACACTAAATTATAAATCCGCAGTGGGTACTAACCGAATGATACGATACGAACATAAAAGACAGACTTGCCTACATCACACAACTCCACCTCAATTCACTCACTTGGTATTACGCTAAAACCCTGCACAGTACGCACAACAGTAAGTCGTGAATAAATTATAGTACTGTTTAAACCCATACTGTCTTATAAAATGTGCCTCCTTATTGACCTTTAAGAGCCTGCTGGTTTCGTGCACCAACAGGTTTAACACTGAAGAATTATACATTCTGTCCACCCTGTATTTATTTGTTTTCTATCTATCTCAAAACAAACGGCGACTTCTGCCCCATATTGCACAAACTGATTAGTTTTTATAACCGAGTGAAAAGTGTTTACTGCGCGGTACGAAATGGGTTTTTAACCATCCCGAATTATTTTATTTTGTCGTTTGTTGGTTCAGCTGACCTCCCTCGCACAACATAGCTGAAAGCAGGGAAAGTACTGAGACGGCACGTACCTCGGGATAAGCATATACGTGACACTGCAATGAGTTAGCTGGGTTGAGTCGGATGGGTGTGTCGCCTGCTCCTACTGTGACATACACTACGGATATTGTTGAGACTGTTTCTACTTAAGAATCCTTTCTAGAAACCGTGCAAGGCAGTACCGCTAACTATCGACGTGGGAACCGGTCTATAAGACCCGGATACAAGGGTAGGGAGGGTTGTGATAGGCCTCTGCCCACTGGAGTTTTAATCAGCCGATAGACACCCGCACGTTAAGTCATTTGTACGTTGTTAGTCCTCGTAAATTTGGCCCACAGTGGGGTTCACAACACAATTTTGGTGGTTCCCACAACAACGGTGAGACGGAGTGATGCGAGGTAATCTTCTGGGTCCTTTCTGAACCTTGGCTCTGTAAAGAACACTGCCAAGACACCTGTAACTTTTGAGACATAAATTACATTAATCTTTATTAAAAATTCAACCCCGGGTGAGACCTTTGTGTTCAGGTGTAGCCCCAAAACTGTCAGTGGCAAAGAAGTATGGCTTTCTGAAAACAACGATTATTCAGTCATCGTCGATTAGCCCTGGGCCACGAAACACCGGAATCGACTTTCGAATCCAACGTGGAAAACGTGACCTCCTCAACTAAGAGATTAAGCTCACCTGAGCCGAGACAAGGAGATCCGGTTTATAATTTGCATTGCAGTAAGAATTGCTATGGAAAACAAGCGAGAAAACAGGGTTCAACAACAAAGGATATTAACACCTGATAAAGAAGACACATAAGGAAGCCACGTAAAGAAAGGAACGCTGTATTCGGATATAATGTTATCTACACACAGGAGAAAATATCCAGATATATTCATGGACAATGAATCAAATTCATGATATCAGTGCAAGGTCAATGCACCCATTTTATATGTAAAACGAACTACTGTATGTCAGAAACAAAAACAAATAATATGAACAAAAGGAGTCTAAAAAATTCTTATTGCAATATAGTAACAAACAGAAGAATTTTTACTGATTTATAATAATACTAAATGTGACATTTTGACATGCTTTTAATAATACAATACAGTCGAACAGTTAGAACAACACTCGTTTATAACGTCACGAAATACTCAGTCCCCTTCATGATGATGTAACCGAGTTCACCGGTACAGTACATATGTGGCAAGAAGACAATATACTTTATGTTACACAACGAAAGTGCGTGAGATTGATTTTTAAGTATAACTGTAGCAAATGGAGTTGTAAAAAAGAGATGCCTTTCATACGAATGACAAGTCAATATATGTGACTGCCTTCCTTCTTATTTATTCATGCCTGATGATGACCCTTAGGGGTCGAACGGTGCACCATTTTATAAAGGCAAATGTTGTTTTTATAATAAAAGGTAGTTGTGTTGACTAAAAATTGTCTCTTTATTCAACTTTTTGTGGCCTGTAAACTTTGTCATATGTACCAACTTCTCGAGATCTGAAGGAATTATTTTAGGGATTGGGAAACACTGCTCTAGACGAACAGCAGCAGCAACGACGACGACGACGACGACGACGACGACGTCGACGACGACAACAACAACAACAACAACAACAACAACATTCTACCAAGCTGTCTTTCCAGAGACGCAGTAATTAACAGCGTCCATATTCACTGCAATCGTCATAGCCAGTGCCCCTCAGGACTGCAGTACCTAAGAATGTAAGGGCTATCCTTGCCCAAGACAGCAGCTGCAGATGGAATTTCAAAAACTGCCGTTGCACTTTCAATGCTTTTTATTTAGATGCACTTCATGCTTTGAAGGGTATGAACGCAGCGCGAAGTATTCCTTTTCCAGGGCATGTTTTTAAAATCTAAGACGCTTGATTACGTTAACGTTTATCGGACTAATTTAACTTTTGTTCAGAATAAAATTTATAAAATATATGTCTACAAAACTCTAATTTCACCTGTGTCACGTATACATTAAGGCCTTTGTGGCACTGAACACAATGATAGCGGTCGACTAGCATGTGACCCTCCACCTTCAGGATAAAATACTGAAGATGGGGCGGGGGGGGGGGAGTTGGGTAGGACCATTCCAAATATTCGCACCTATGTACTAAACTACAGACCCCGTCCCAACGTCATGTCTAAAAGCAACACTGCTGTGTGCGTAGTTTCAGACTGCATGCCCCGGGACACGACCCAATGCGCCTGTCTTGCTGTGCCGTTGGCCGCTAGAACAATGAGTAATCGATGCGACTGCCAGCAGGTTGTTTTAAAAAACCGAACAAAAAGCTAGTGTACATAGCGTGTTGTGGTAACTTCCTGACGTCACGCCCCGCGATTCGTGCAACAGGGGTTCAAGTAACATGTAGCGTAAAGGTGTAAATGAAATAATTGGTCTGATGCCTCTGTACTGGACTATCCGGCGTTGGATATGGCTCTTGTGAACGCGGTAATGAACCTCTGGGTTCCACGACGGCTACGAATTTGTTTAAGAGGTGCAAAGCTAACAGCTTCTGTAGAAGGGCTCATCCATGAAATAAGGTTCAGAACATAAACTTCTGCCGTCAATATGAAAGTCAGCGCTAGTTATTTCCAAGCATGCGCATCTGATCGCCATTCCGAATCACCGGATCGAACCGTAACTATTATAACGTCTTGCTTTCACCTAATTCTGCCCTGCAAATATCGGTGGTTTGCACTGCACTATTATCATACAACTGTCTGGCACATTATTATTATTATCATCATCATCATCATATCATCGTCTTCAACAAGTGGGATGGGAGGCATACTGGAATGATCTGGCTCAGGAAAGGGACAGGTGGCGGGCTCTTGTGAAAGCGGTAACGAACCTTCGGGTTCCATACAATGCGGGGAAATTTTTGACTAGTTAATAACCTGTTAGCTTCTCAAGAAGGACTCTGCTCCACTAAGTTATTATCAATATTGTTATTACCATTATTATTATTATTATTATTATTATTATTCACTTCCTCCTGACTGTCCATTGGCGGGGTTACTCTCCACATTGTGCTGCTACCTGCATCTTAACGTGTTGCGATGTCTACTATGGCTTAATTCTCTCAATGCATTTTAGTTCTTCTAGATCCACTACAGCGCAGGTGGGAGTCCTACTCGTGAGTCGTTCGTAGATAGGAACAGGCGTCCACGTGCATAATTAAGTACCACAGTATGAAATGTATGGGGAGTAGAGGTAACCTCCAGGTATTCTTAACCTTGGAAATAGATGAAGGTCAGAGATCAGGTTCATGCCTCGGTCGTTTTACCCCAGTGTCCGTGTGACAGCAGGCTGTGGGGGATCCACAGCCAGTATGGGCGGTTCGGAGGAAGGACAAATATCTGCCCATATTTCGCATCGAACCCACATCCCCAGGTCCTCCAACCCACAGCGCAACCACTATCCCGACTGCTCTGCCCAGGCTAGATTTGTCGTCGTCATCATCATCATCAGCAGCAGCAGCACTGCCGTCCCCAGAATAATCCGTCACGCCCCCACCCTCAAGGCACCGGTACGAGGCTTATCACTGCACCGAGCCGTCTCAATGCGTATCAGCTATTCTGAAGTCACTCACCGCATTGCCCACAAGTACAAAGCCCCATTACGGTTCTCCCACAACACTCTGGTTCCAGCCTGTTGAAAAGATTTTGAAAATCCGGGTGGACGACCGAGGAACTGTGGTTCAAATTCCGGCTGGTTAAGAGAGTTCCCTCTTCTCCCACGCATGCAGACTGGTTCTGCGACCCACCAACCCTTCTTTTGAGCTCGTAAATATACTGAGGTGTGCGGCTGATCACACACTTCCATTCCTTGATAAGGGACCACGACAGTAGCTGGGGAGGGAGGGGGGGGGGCGGGTGCGGCTGCTTCGGACGGCAGAGTACAAGGGGCGACAAAATGAATATTTTAAACATAAACATGTAATTTTTGTGCTCAAAAAATTTTAATTTCATGAGACGAAATAAAAGGAAATTCAATACAAAACGGTGATTTTTTTTAAAGTTCACAATTTCTGTTGGGGGGGGGGGGGTTTTTTTATTTCTCTCCCCGGCCCCCAAAAAAAACCCTGGATACGCCCCTGGTTGGAAATATATTTCAACTCCCCCATCCATTTTTACTG
>Ga0123354_10021645_pt1 | contig 10134 bp, 9 predicted proteins | sample TergutLab28metaG_2_FD_97872 | JGI IMG/M metagenome (GOLD analysis project Ga0123354, IMG submission 97872) | Labiotermes labralis P4 segment gut microbial communities from Petit-Saut dam, French Guiana - Lab288 P4 | ecosystem: Host-associated > Arthropoda: Insects > Digestive system > Gut ...
TGTGTACACTGTACCCAAATAAGACCTCTCAATGTGTACACTCTACCCAAATTAGACCTCTCAATGTGAACACTGTACCCAAGTAAGACTTCTAAATGTGAACACTGTACCCAAATAAGACCTCTCAATGTGAACACTGTACCCAAATAAGACCTTTCAATGTGTACACTCTGCCCAAATTAGACCTCTCAATGTGAACACAACCCAAATTATACCTCTCAATGTGAACACTGTACCCAAATAAGACTTCTAAATGTGAACACTGTACCCAAATAAGACCTCTCAATGTGTACACTGTACCCAAATAAGACCTCTCAATGTGTACACTGTACCCAAATAAGACCTCTCAATGTGTACACTCTACCCAAATTAGACCTCTCAATGTGAACACTCTACCCAAATAAGACTTCTCAATGTGAACACTACCCAAATCCCTAACTGTGAGCTTACTGTGACCTGATGGTTAACCTAGCTGCAGTGCCTATCAAAATTAAAGGTAAGCATTCTTCGCTCTACTATCACCTTCTCAGGAGCCTTTCGGATATCATGGCCCTCTAATTATACCAGAAGTCCTTTCCCTTTGTACAAAGCAATCGCAACACGAATATTTCCTCCAAAATTTCTTCAAACTTCTGGAGTCTGTTGTTAATATTTTCTGATACGTCACAGAGGAAGGAAACAAAATCCCTTCCGATTACGTAGACTCTAGATCACTCTACTGGGAAGGTAAACGACCCCGCAACCTATTAACGCCACAACAGAGCAGACACAGGTGACGGAGGCTCGCCCTACTTCATACCTTAACGGAGTGTACAGTGAGCACAGCCATTTGTCCTGGCCGTAGTTCTGTTAAGATCTCGAAGCTTAATCCGCACTCAGCAAATACCTTTTGAAACTGTTATTATAGATTATCGAAGGCTGGGTAGCTCAGTCAGTATGGTGATTAGGATGCGAACTGGAGGGCTGAGGAAAATGAGTTCCATTCCCGTTACGGCACTGGATTTTTCTTCCTTATAGGCGTCCAGTCTGACTAGGACTATTTCAATGGGTATCAGCGACGCTTTCCCCGGGTGTAAGGCGGCCGGAGCCTAAAGCTGACGACTTCATTGTATCTGATGTAGAGATAAAGACCCGACTTTTACGTCTTCATGCTGTGGTGCTTAAAAGTCACAAGGACAGGACTGACCTGACTTAACACACATCTCTTTCAGACTGTGCCTTCTCTTACTTTTCCCCGGCCAAACTTTCTTTTCTGTTTCTCTCCCATTTCTCCTATTTCGTCTGTCTAGCTGCTCCTCACAGCAAACATGCTTATATTTTGTGTTTTCTGCTGTACATGTATGTGGCCAGTGCTGTGTGTCGGTATTTCTGCAGTATAATGCTAAAGCCAACTGTTGCGCCCCACCGAGTGGTTGGAAACAATCGAACAGGTTATGACGCCACTCCGAGCGATGCGCTGCGTTGGACAGGAAACACACCGCTCCCATAAACTGTACAATTGTCTTAATCTGCTGTTTTACCGACTGACCACGCCCTGCATTGCTTCACACAACTCGGCCCAAGACTGCTCGTGTTGTTCATTAAACAGTATGACAGCGCCGTATGATATGATCATGTCCATAATTAAAGAGTGTAACTTAACTCCTTAGCGTGCTTGAACATCTCCATCAGTCAGGACTCTTGTTCCACTGATTCACAGAATTTTAAAACTGAGCGATTTTACCCAACAGTTTTTCCATCAGTGGACATAGAAGTAGGTTCCATCAGTGGTGCTAGAGTCCGGTTCAACCAGCGGCGCTAAAGTCCGGTTGAGCAAGTGGTGCTAGAGTCCGGTTCAATCAGTGGTGTTAGAATCCGGTTCAATAAGTTGTGCTAGAGTCCGGTTCATTCAGTGGTGTTAGAATTCGGTTCAATAAGTGGTGCTAGAGTCCGGTTCATTCAGTGGTGTTAGAATCCGGTTCAATGAGTGGTGCTAGAGTCCGGTTCAATCAGTGATGTTAGAATCCGGTTCAATAAGTGGTGCTATAGTCCGGTTCCATCGGTGGTGCTAGAGTCCGGTTCTGTAAGTGGGGCTAGAGTCCGGTTCGGTAATTGGGGCTAGAGTCCGGTTCAATAAGTGGTGCTAGAGTCCGGTTCAGTCAGTGGTGCTAGATTCCGGTTCAGGCAGTGGTACTAGATTCCGGTTCAGGCAGTGGTGCTAGATTCCGGTTCAGGCAGTGGTGCTAGATTCCGGTTCAGGCAGTGGTGCTAGATTCCGGTTCAGGCAGTGGTGCTAGAGTCGGATTCAATCAGCGGTGCTAGAGCCAGTTCCAGCGTCGACCCATAAAAATCGCACAGCGAGATTCCAATTTTTCAGAGCGACGCTGCTTGAAGATTCAGGTTTTCAGATGTGACCCCGTGTCATTGGAAGAGCAGTTCAGATTTGTGGAAGGACGGTGTCTCCTGCGTTGTCAGGTACAAACACTATACTTCTTGGAATGCTTGATCCTGAGTAGGAAGATGCCACGATTCTTCGAATCTTTGGGAAATACTCGCTGGACCACACGGCGTTATAAACCGGAATACTTCAGCTTTCTATTCAAAAGTCAGTAGGATTCTTTAATTACAGTAGCAGACATTATACAGCGCGACATACCAACACTGAATGAAGTGTATATGCGAGAATTTTAACGCCAAAATAGGAGCTGCATTACGGTTCCAACGGCTTTCCAATTGTAATTCTTAATACATTACCCTGTCCCTCAACACCTCAGTGCCTGATCACCAAAAGATACAAGGACACAACTCTGAAAATTTGAATCATCAGCATCACCGTTGTGAGAACTTAATATCTCTCACATCAGGTGGTCTTTCAACTGTGTCTGAAATGCTTTAAAAACGGTAAGAGAGAGAGAGGAAGGGATGATATAAAACTTAAGGTTAAAAGATACGCTTTTCAGCTAGTTAAACAGACAAAAGTATTGAAAAATTGTGGAGGATGGAGGAAGACTCCACCAAGTCTTATCATTGGCATTAACGGAGTTTGATAGATCACATTTAAGTCCCGAAGGTGGAAACAGAAAGGAAATAAAAGACTAAGAAGGCAAAGAAGTAAGAGGAATAAATTAAGTGGAAATGCAACAAAGAGGACCAGCATAGTGGAGATGTCGTCACTGGACGGCAGCTTGTTAGAGACAAAACACGAAGTTTCTGACGGTGGGTGCGGGTGAAGAGATGTCGGGTTGGCACGGCACGTACGAGCGCTTCAAACTTGTTCAGGAGCAGCAGTCTGTCTGTCTGTCTGTCCGGCTTGATTTATAGTTGAAGTTTGCACTGATGTGAGCTGCAGACGTGGAAGATGATCCTAGGAAATGAATGTGCGACATACGACCTAAAAAGATTGTCGTGAATTTCAAAACGCATTGCTGCTAGTAACCCCCTGTCTTCGTCACCAAAATTTGATGTTGATGTAAACAGTCGCAAATTCAGAAACCTTGGAAATCCGTAGCATCTCGGCGCGGCCGATACTCCGATAGGAAACGAGTGCATTCCTTGAGCGTGAGAGCTTCGTGTCTTTTTGCGTGATTTCAAGCGAAGTATTCGAGACATGTGTTCTTCTGGGAACTACCACTACCCGCTGAGTAATAGCCCAGAAGACAGCAGGTCTCTTCGTGTATTATAAATAACTGCCAAATGAGTATTGCGCTGTTTTCCTTGAGAAGCTGATAGTGGCTCACATACTGAAGAATTTTTTTCTCTCTTTATGGAACCGAAAGGCTAATTATCGTCTTCACAAGCCTTTCATTAAATCATGTTCTGAGTGAGAAAAATTCATTTCGCAATTTTATCCCATTAAGACCCCTTTAAAAAATATCGTATCAATAAGACAAACCTTCCATACAGAGCACGTTATAAAAGTAACCCAAAAACTACATGTTTCGGCTGCAACAGACGGCCATCATCAGACTTCACTTTTCAGAAATTTATATATCTGAAAAGTGAAGACTGATTATGGTTTTCTCGTACCGCTCTAATATGTAACTTTTTGAATTACTATAATACAGTGTTGTGTGTGTGTGTGTGTGGAAGGTTTGTCGCATTGTTGCGTATTGCATTAACACAAATGGGATGATACGCGTTAAGATTTCATAACGATCTTTAATCGACGCCTAAGTTTTTGAAGCAATCTCCTTCTTTACGTTTTCGCCATTAAAATTCTGTGTGCATTCCTCATGTCTTCCGTATGTCCCAAATACACCGCCCAATTCATCCTCCTTTATTTGATTACGTACATCTGGCGAGGATTTCACTCTGTGAAGTTCCTCACTGCGGCTGTCATTGCCTTCCTCCTAATTTCTCGGAGGTACCAAAAAACAGCTACATCCTCTTATCACATACTTTGAGCCTGTTTTCTTACGGGGAAGAACATTTACTGGGAAGACCCCTTATTTATGCGTCAGAAGAATTGTCTTGTACAGTACATAGTGATGCTTATTTTATATCTGTATAGATTAAGACCGTACTTTATTGACTACAGCTATTCTCTGCGTGGGTATGGAGTAACTTAATTTAAGTTTTCGATCTGATGTAAGTCAAAGGCATTTTGATCAAAAAACTGTTGAAGAAGTATTGTAACTTGAATACATTCAGTTATTTTAGCTCTTAGTTCGTTAGCAGAGTCGTAATGCACAGTGAACTTGGCGAGGTTGGCACAGGTAGATAGTAAAGGCGTCATAAACCTTGTTTTTCAGAGAACCACAAAACAGTTCCGTGAAAAAGGAGGAGAATTTTAAAATTCTTTACGTTAAAAGCAGTCCCCCACGAAATTTATTCCCATTTTGCATCTCAAATGTAATATATTGGATGAAAAATTGTAAATCTTTTATTGTTTCTTGAGATGTAGTGAGTCATTGAATTGTTCAGTTTGCCACTCTGTGCCCCAGTAATATGGTCATAAGAAACGATTGACCTTAAAAAGAGGATCTGATACTAAAAAAAATGCGTCTCTTTATATCGTCAACGCCTAGATCACGTGTCACTTGTCACGTGTCACCGACGCCCTTCGATTGGATCTTTGAAAAAGAGAACAGTTGATTGCATTAAACCTTCCAAGAACCCGGGATTCTCATAACGTTGGACCAAAATTGGCTTAATCTTGAAGTATTCTCTTTCTTCTGTTCCCTTTTTGCCCTCTCAGGAGTCGAGTTTCATCAGCCAGTTCCTGAAGTCCTTCCTGTCCTTCGCCAGCATAATGAAGTAACCCTCCAAATTTCCACCAGCCATAAACGCAAGCCCAGGCCGGGATAGTTCTGTCGGTATTGCGAATCACTACGGGTTGGACGGTCCGGGGATTGAATCCCGGTCGGGAGGAGATTTTCCGCATCCGTCCAGACCGGCTTTGGGGCCTACCCAACTTCCTATACACTGGGTTCTGGGTCTTTTTCCCCGGGGGTAAAGTGGCCATGGCATGGCGTTGATCATCCACCCCAGGATAGCGCTGAGGTCAAGGAAAGAGTAGAGCTACACCTCCACTTGCCTCTTGGGCCTTCGTGGCCTGTCTTAGGGTGAACTTTTACTATGCCTTTATGTATGCAAGCCCATCTTTGGATGCAGTGTGTTCAGGATGCAGTGTGTTCAGGATGCAGTGTGTTCAGGATCTCTCCTTTCATCTTACTTGAAAAATGTACCATACGCTATTCTCTGCCAAAAAAAAAAAGCCCATATTATCCTGCATGAGAATTTGCTGTGCAAAATATAAAGTTTTATCTATTATCTGTTGGAGATCAGAAGGGGAGACGACTATTGCCTGGCTGTCTGCCGATGCCGGTTCGCCAGTAAGCTTCAGGTTTTGCCGAGAAGCTCACTTGCTAAAACCGCTCAAACCAGATCTGACTGCCCTTAAATCCCACGTCCTTCACGCTCGCGTCCCTTTCCTCCAGCGCCCTATGCAGAACTTGAAGTGCAGTTGTGCCCTATAATTAGAAACGCAGATACTTGTCAAATGACGGTTCTATAAACATAAAGCAAAAGCTGCTTTTCGAGTTTATGCACAGTGGAGCTCTCTCTCTCTCTCTCTCTCTTTAGATAAACATGTTGATTTTGATTCAACATCATTTTCAGCAACTTTATATTATCTTTATTTTGCCTAATTGTATGGGCGGTAGAGCTTGAAAGATGCATAACAAAAGAAATACTTGCTGTAACAGACCCCTTACAAGACATAGGCTTTGTGGAAGGATAATATTAAAGTGAATCTTAATGAAATGGAATCAGAAGGTTTCGACTGGGTATATCTGACTCGGGAATGAGACAACTAACGGGCTGCTGTGAAAGCATATTGCTGAAGCTTCGGTTTTCATTGAAAGTGGAGAGGCTTTTGAGTAGCTTCTCAGGAACGACTCTATTGCATGCCATTAGTTACTTATGCTCGCTACGTGAAGTGTGAAGTGTGAAGAAATTGTACCGTCCGTATTAGCGGTGTGAATTGTACGGTAGCTAGACAGACACAAACGACGCATTTATCTCTACATATTGCTGTTGCTCTGTATACCATGAACCTACATTTTCGTACATTTTTAAACAATTAGCCATCAAATATGGCAATTTATTTTAAAAGCCACATTTACTGTTATATGCTTGAGTTTAATATAAAATATCTCCGCTCTTTTTACAGCGATACGGAGCGAAACTCTTATAAACAAGGGGGGGATTATGTGTGCCAGTTCGCCTTGCCGACTGAATTTTCAAGGCGGCGACTATTATTTGTGATTACTCCCCATGGAACTTGCTGCGTGTCACCATCCTGGTGCCTAGCATTTTCAAGTCGTTCCTACATTTTTTGGAAAATTCTTGCACCCCTGATATAAACCGTATGCCTTACTTGATTATGAAAATTGGGACCCCAATTTTAGAATATTATTTATTATTACTTAATTAACTAATTACTTAATTCTTACTGAGACTGAGTTGTCACTCGGTGGCAGCAGTCCTTACACTAGCACAGACAATACAAATAAGAATAAAATATACGTTAACGAAAAATACAATAACATAGTCAATACAAGTACGCGTATTACCAAAACACCCACACATTTACCAAAACACCCGCACAATTACCAAAACACCCGCACAATCACCTAAACACCCACACATTACCAAAACACCTAAACATTACCGAAACACCCTCACAATTACCAAAACACCCACACAATTACCTAAACACCCACACATTACCAAAACACCCAAACATTACCGAAACACCCTCACAATTACCAAAACACCCACACATTTACCAAAACACCCACACATTTACCAAAACACCCGCACAATTACCTAAACACCCACACATTACCAAAACACCCAAACATTACCGAAACAACCTCACAATTACCAAAACACCCCACACATTTACCAAAACACCCACACATTACCAAAACATCCACACAATTACCCAAACACCCACACAATTACCTAAACACCCACACATTACCAAAACAACCAAACATTACCAAAACACCCCACACATTTACCAAAACACCCACACAATTACCCAAATACCCACAAAATTACCCAAACACCCGCACAATTACCAAAACACCCACACATTACCAAAACACCCGCACAATTACCTAAACACCCACACATTACCAAAACACCCAAACATTACCGAAACTACCTCACAATTACCAAAACACACCACACATTTACCAAAACACCCCACACATTTACCAAAACACCCGCACAATTACCAAAACACCCGCACAATTACCTAAACACCCACACATTACCAAAACACCCAAACATTACCGAAACAACCTCACAATTACCAAAACACCCCACATATTTACCAAAACACCCACACATTACCAAAACACCCACACAATTACCGAAACCCCCACACAATTACAGAAACACCCACACAATTATCAAAACACCCACACGTTACCAAAACACCCTCACAATTACCAAAACACCTCACACATTTACCAAAACACCCACACATTGTTACACGTAATATTTCCATAATTAGATTTAAATTTTATATTTAAAAAGCTCTGTTACCTTACATACCGTTAGCACGGTTTAGCGGGCCCCTTAAATACTTTTTCGAGTAACTTACTTCTACCAGCAAATGAAAGGTATGAGACTGCTAGACAGTCTCTTCGCAAAACATGTCATACTGTGGTTTTATGCAGAGCAAAGTGACAGTTTCGTAGAACGAGAAATGCTCGAATGCCTGTGCGAATCAATAAAGTCAGCTTCACATTATGTGCCTCTGTGCCGAAATATGTGGTTTCTTCACCCTTTGTACAGAATTGTTACAAATTTTATTTCTCGGCTCTGATGATAATTTTGTTAATTTGTTGTGCCAGTTAATGCTAACTCGTTGGTGCAGGTTCTTTTGAGAGACAAACCAATCTCGCTACAACGACATCGGTTTGTGCGAAACCTCGCTTGTACCGTCACATATTCTGTGGTATCAAATAATTCCTCACTCTTAACCACAACATTACACTCCTCTGTTGTAACGACACTCATTTATAGAGGTGCTGATAAGTCCTTAGCCCGACCAGGAAGGAAACAATCTACAGCGACCAAACTCCGGATTTATTCAACGTACTCCTCAAGAAGCTGAATACACTTCTTAGTCCGTTGCTCTAACTTTTACAAGTCACTAAAAAGAAAATTCAGAAGATTGTACGTCCAACCAGGTCTCCGCGGCAGCAATGACCTCCGCGTCGCGCGAAAAATGGCGAACTTTCAATTGTTTTTTCAGTCCAGGGAATAGGTTGTAGTGCGACGGGGTCAGATCCGGAGAATAGGGTGGGTCATCAAGACACTGGAAGTCCAGGTAGGCCAGTTTCTTCTTGGTTGCAAGTGACCGGTGAGCCGGGGCATTGTCGTGCAAGATCAAGACCCACTTGGTGATCTTCCCGCATCGTTTTTCCTTCAAAATGTCCATCAATTGCACCAGCAGAGAGGGATAATACTCCGTGTTGATAGTTTGGCACTTTGGAAGATAATCAATGGGGAGGATGCCGTCTTGATACCAAAAAATCGAGGCGAGAAATTTTCCAGCTGATTTTAGCACTCGGAATTTTTTGGTTGGGGTGAGCCGCTATGCTGCCACTCCATTGATTGTTGCTTTGTCTCCGGGTCATAGTGATATAACCAGGTTTCGTCCATGATCACCAATCGCGACAGGAAATCATTTGGATCGCGCAGAAAAAATTCCAAATTTGCTCAGACGACTGGCACCGTTGACGTTTTTGATCCGCTTTCAGGCATTTCGGGACCCACTTCGCGGAGAGCTTCCGCATGTCCAAATGATGGACCCAACCCGCTCACGTGATATGCCCAGTTGCTCAGCTATTTATTTAGCCGAAATCCGGCGGTCTTCCAAGATTAGTTCAAGAATTTGACCAATAATCTCCCGGGTGTTCACTGTTTTGGGTCGTCCAGGACGAGGCACTTCACAGGTGGAAAAATAACAACGTTTAAACTGGGCCACCCATTTCTTGACGGTGGCATACAATGGTGCATGTTCCCCTAATGTTTCTACCAGAATGACGTGAATTTCCTTCGGCGCCTTGCTTTGCAGGGGGGGGGGGACTTGATGACAGTTCGCGTCTCCATGTTGTTGAAATCGCGCGCTTCGCGTGACATGCTTCGTTTCAGCCTCTGTAACAAGAAAAGACTTACAATTCGGCACATGAACAGACCCCTCTTTTTAACGACACTATCGATTCCGTCCTACGATATTGGGAAGCAGGTCGGGCTAAAGACTTATCAGCACCCCCTCGTAACGACGCAAAATATCCCAATTACGATATTATAAAAGAATTCGAATGTATGTTGATTAATCTAAGATGTCTTCCTGTTGTAACGGGCTGCCTGCAGTACTGTTGTGTGACATTTATATTTGGTTGGCCCAAATCTCATTTTCCAAAGAAATTCGGATTATCTGGTTTCGAAAGAAAGGAATATACTGAGAAAATGGTGCTAATAAAAATGTTTGGAACTACGACGGGGGGGGGGGGGGAAAAAAAAAAGCGAAAAGAAAAAAAATAATTTTTTCTCCCCAAAAAATTATGGGAGGGATTAATAAAAGAAAAAAATGGCCAGACATGGAGTAGGGAAAAAAAAAAAAAGGAA
>Ga0123354_10021646_pt1 | contig 10134 bp, 6 predicted proteins | sample TergutLab28metaG_2_FD_97872 | JGI IMG/M metagenome (GOLD analysis project Ga0123354, IMG submission 97872) | Labiotermes labralis P4 segment gut microbial communities from Petit-Saut dam, French Guiana - Lab288 P4 | ecosystem: Host-associated > Arthropoda: Insects > Digestive system > Gut ...
GTTTCTGTGCTGACAGCAGCTGACCAGTTACCATAAACTGCACATACCACTATATGCAATGTTTCTGTGCTGACAGCAGCTGACCAGTTACCATAAACTGCACATACCACTATATGCAATGTTCTGTTCCAGCTTAGGTTATGCTCAGCAATGACACAAACAGCATGTCATTGTGAGGCTCAGTTTTCAAGAATTCTAAATGTTTCTGTATAGAAGTGAACAGTAAGGAATCACCCATATTGTAAGATTATGACACTTCTACAGTAAATGTATGCAGAATATGATCAACCAACCTCTACACAGAACATTCAAAGCAAGAATGCAACACTGATTGTGTGATGACCGACTGTCTCAGCAAGTCATTAATACCAATCCACATTCAAATTAGACAGAAACATTGGTGTCTTAGTATAATTGCTATTTTGCATAAAAAATTCCAATTAATGGAAGGTACAGAAAGAGACATATGAACAAATACACATAAATTACATACAACTGGAATTATGACACCAGCTGTACACTTGTATCACTTCTGGTTTTGGTCTTGGAGCCTGAGTTTTGTTGCACAGTGCATACAATGTAATTTGCTTTATGTGAAGATGAAGGCAGAATGTATGTTCTGACCAAATGCAGCTGTGCGATTTAATCGCCAGCTAGGTTAACACTCTTCAACACTCTTCATCCAGTTTCTGCCCAAGCAGGTTTAACATTTCTTGGTCAATAGCATTTAAGATAAAGATGTACATAAATGACAACATTAAGAATATGAATATAGTGCATACACTACATGAGCATATACCACGTGAAATGTCTGACCCTCCTACTTGCACCTTTCAAAGTATAAAATTCCAGAAGCACCGGTAAGGAACAAACTAAAAGCTAAAAACTACAAAAACATCACTATATATAGTGTCATCATAAATATCTCTCAATCTCTCTCACAGCCACACATGTGTGTGCATGTGTATACACATAAGCCTAGCCTTCCACACAAGTCAACAAAGTACATTGTTTATATTTTGCCTCACCTAGAAACAGAAATTTCACAGATTTTAGAAAAACTAAAGCAAAATTTCACTGTATTTATTAATTATTTTGTCAACTTTTGCCTGAAGTTAGGTTATGACACACATCAAACATGGTTTTAACAAAGATCATATATCACACGTCTGACATGGGCTGTACCTACCATGACATATCTGTCCATATATGCCCGACAAGGACGGAAGAAGCCGTAAGGACTGTGCCCAGAAAACAATTCCATTTCAACATCTGCAAACATTTCTTCAGTAAAGTTCTGAGCAGTTTTCTGTTAAAGGAATCAAAATTATCATTTGTAACAACATAATATATACAAACACCACTCATTATTGGAACAATACAGCAGACCCTCCTCATTCATAGGCTTCTGTATCATAGCTCTTTAGTCATGGAAGAACTAATATGACAACTTTCACACATCACAGCATAGGTTCTTCATTCACTCATGGTTCTCATCATGCATGCAAGTTAAGGAATATACTTGCATGTCTCCCTCAGTAGCAACTTGGGTTACACAATGTATTTCAACTGTGCTTTTCAGTTTTTAGAACTTACTGTTAAGTGCTGATGGAGAGGAAAATAAGCACTGCTGTGGTCAGATGTAATTATCATATACACAAATCAGTGATTCATACCATTATGAAAAATGAAGAAAAGATCTGAAGAAACTTTATAGCCCATGCTCCAACAAATGCAAATATTGCTTGTTTAAGTCCACGTGACCCATTCCTTGACAAGCTCAAGGGCCTTCTCTGTATGGTTGGAAGATGGAGATGAACACTGTCATGGCACCATACAAGGTGTAAAGGGACATGCAGAAGAAGGCCAAGCAATTGATGCCCACGTCTTTCTTGGCTAAGTTTTTTTCTGTCTTCCCTTCCATCATACACCCTATGTCACTTCATCACACTAACAACTTTCAGCCATTATAACAAACACCAATACTAATGTTTTCTTATTTACTAATCATTAATTTAGACACTATCATGTTTAAAGCATCTTTGGTTCCCCTAACCTCATTTTTATGCACAGAGTCATAAATTTTCACATCATGGTTTCATGCTTCACAGGATTTTTCAAGAATGTGACCTCCATGTATGGTGATGGTTTGGTGTACAGTACACAGCAAAATGAAAGTTATTTAATCACAATTAGCAAAACCTTACATTTTTAACGTTCTAACAATCTTGTAATTTTTAGAACTTGAAATACTGATCAAAGTAGTGATCCTTTACGATGTGATACCATATAGTGTGGTGGGTGTGTACTAAAGCTTCCTGCTACATACACCACAGCGGTGAAGACAGAGGTTGCAATAGCAGGTACATCTGAAATGGTAGTACCATTCACCACTGAGGCTGCAATAGCAGGTACATCTGAAATGGTAGTACCATTCACCACATAGGCTGCAATAGCAGATACATCTGAAATGGTAGTACCATTCACCACAGAGGCTGCAATAGCAGGTACATCTGAAATGATAGTACCATTCACCACTGAGGCTGCAATAGCAGGTACATCTGAAATGGTAGTACCATTCACCACAGAGACTGCAATAGCAGGTACATCTGAAATGGTGGTACCATTCACCACAGAGGCTGCAATAGGAGATACATCTGAAATGGTAGTACCATTCACCACAGAAGCTGCAATAGCAGGTACATCTGAAATGGTAGTACCATTCACCACATTACATGACACCACACCCCAACTTGATATGCTGTGAGAACCTCAACTCACACTGATAACAAATCTCTTCAAGATACTCAAGAGACAATATTTTATGCAAAAGACTGTTCTTGCAGACAATAATAACTTTGGTTCCTTAGTTATTATATTTGGAAATTTAAGAAAAGTAATACAACAAATCGCATTATATGTCACTCTCATCTGAGTCTTTACATTTTGACCTGGGGTTCCTTCAGCATTTCTTGAAGTCAAATGAGTGGTACAAATAAAATGCTTTGAGAAATAGATTTCTGTGGCATAGAACTAATTTCAACGTTATGCTGAGATTACAGTGGTACCTACACTCAATGCAGCTCTTTCCAACACGTATGTCAATGAATCTTCAGTCAGTGGTTGTGTGTAGCTGTCTCCAAACTCATCATATTCAGTTGACAGCTGTTCTTTTACAGTTGGAGTAGCATGAAACAGGTCAGCTGGTGTCCAAGGCAACAAATCATGAGCAGCTATACAGCGCAGCAGCCAGTCTACACGGACAATATTATGCTGATTCATTGAAGCAATGTTGCGTGCACGAAGTGTGTAGCTTCCAGTAAGGACACAGAATGCATTGCGTCCTAAACAAAAATAAAAGAACGTAAGGGAAGTCAGTTCCTTGATTCTCATACAATTGTACATACCAAAATTCACTGACAAAAATAATAGCCACGTCACACAACTGAACATTAATTTATATGACAACCAAATGTGAATAGCAGAAAAATTTTTATCTTTTATATAACTCAATAATCAAAACTTAACACACCAAAAGACCAAAATGGAAGTTTGAAACTGTAATGGTTCTGTACACCACCACACAATATGTAAGATAAAATTTGCATAATCTCAATAAAAAACAGCCAAAAGTGTTATCTCCCAAATTTACTAATCAGTTTGTTGCCTTGTTCACAAAAGGCTTCACTGAAAAAAAAATGTTGATTAAAAAATTTAAGAAATCCTTTGTACAAAATCAGTTATTTGGAAAGTGAATTTTCTGAGATACCAAAATTATTATCATGTAATTTTTTTTATCCTTCTGTTAATAGTGACCACTGTTAGGTCACTTAGTAAAATCTACACAGTAAAATACTACAACAGGAATACAATAGGCCAAATAATTTTGTTATGTTAGCTATCAAACATAAAAAGCAGCCAAAACAGATATTAAAGAATAAAGAAATAATTCTAAAAAAATCAGAACTTAACTGAGGGGTTTCTTGATAAAAGAACAGAGGGTCAAAGGTGCCAAGAATTGAGTTAATGTAACTGCCAGTAGTGTCTGGATTGGCACATATGTTCAATACATGTTTTGCCAACTGTCTACTGACGTACCTGATGTGATGATGATGATGATGATAATTCTGCATATAATTGTAGGAAACATGATTTAAAGGAACACCATTATTTAAAAAGCTTGACAATTTTATAAAAGTGGTGATGTGCCTCACGGATAGAAAAGGCTCAGCCGTAAACCTTGCACAGGGGCCCAAAAATCTTAGCTACACCACTGTAAACACACCATTATAAGTATCCAGACAGGACCTAAGAATATGCTTGTACTTTAGGAAAAACAAAGTTGTAATTAACACACAAATGTGACAGGTACAGGAATAGTTACCAGAAACTGAGTTGGTGTACTGTATGACCAGCACCAGAAAACATTGTTACAAAAGTACCTGGATTTTGTACAACTGTGCCTCCATTCTCAACAATTTTGGTCTCTATGTCTTTCTTTGTAAGTTCGTTGAATGCAGTGAGCACACAGAACATCTTTCCTTGTAACAAGTGTGATGTCACACTGACAGCAGAGCTATCAATGCCACGAAACTGTTCCCCTACTCGAATAGGCATGTGGGTCAGTTGCCTTCGCTTCTTTTTCGGTGATTCAGACAAATGATCACTGGCATCAACATGTCTAGAGTACAGTTTTCCAGATGCCTCCTGTAAGCATCAAGACTGACATGTACAAAAACACAGAAAGCTGCAGAGGGAGTATCAGTGTCATCACCATACATGCAGAAGCCATACCAGCCTGCCTTAAACACACTTATAGATCAATTTTATAAACTTCAGGCTTAGACTATAACAGAGGAAACAGGTGGAGTTTAACAGAGGGTGACAGTAACAATTTAATTACCACATTCACACATACCATGCATTTTATTTCATGGTTTCAATGTGGGAATATAAGAACATTCTTACACAGGGTAGTTACAAGAAAGGATTCGTTTTAAAAAAGTAACCTAGATGAAAAACATACTCAGTAATCTTAGAATGAAATCTGTTTTACCATAACTATTAACACTCAACATGAACACAATAGCTGGGAACACTAAGTAAAATGATCATACTGTGGTTGATTACCGGCTCTTATATTTTTACTACAGAAGTCCGAATCAAGTTATATATGGCAGAGTCCTGGTCTTGCGTATCTTACTGCTAAATGCATAAGTAGCACTCATGTGCCAAGTATAGGCAGTTTGTTATTACCCATGCTACAGAGTTTCCTTACTTAGCTTAAAATGAAATGCACAGAAGTGCTTAAAGTATGCCTAATGCCTTGAATGTGTAGTTCACAGCAAATATGTAGTCCCAATAAATTAATCAAATATTTATCACTGAATTATCAGGGGACTAAGAAGCAAAAGTGACGAATTAAAAGCTTCTATTGAAATAGAAGTAATAAATCACCAAATCCTGTGTTTATGTAAACATAACATAAAGGACAGGATCCACTCCACTTCAAATTGCATGGTTACATATTAGGATTAAGTTTCTGCCAACAGGATCTACAGAGAGGAGACAGGCATATTTTTGTTAGCAAAGATCAACATTTCAGAAAAATTGATATTAAATGTTAGATTAAAAAAAAAGATCTGGATGTTTCTGCAGTTCAACTTGAAACTAAAACATCTAGGTTAATAATACTGGCTTGCACAGAGCTCCTTCAGGGGATTTTAATCAATTAATGAAAACTTCAGATAGCACTATGAACAATTCAAAATCTTAGTTTACAATTTGTGGTGACGTGAATACAGATTACTTCAATGTTAACTACCAGAAAAAACTACTAGTAAAACCACTGTATATCAATGAGACAGAACTTGTATGAGGAATTATGGACCTATAAAATACTTGAAAAGATTATGCTCAATAGGTTAAGCCAACATTTATATATTAATAAAACATTGCTCCTGGAACAATTAGGCTGTAGGAAAGGCATGTCTAATGAAAATGCTGCATACAAGCTAACAGTGTATCATATCTCTTAACCAAAAAAAAAGGCATATTGGAACAATTTTCTGAGAATTATCCAATGTGTCTGATTGTGCTCATAATAAAATCTGGCTAGCTAAGTTCAACTTTCATGACATTCAAGGAACAGCTGCAAATTGGTTCAGATTCTGACACACAGGAATAAAAAATAAAAACAAATTAAATTGTACATAATGTTATTAGCAGAAGGAATAAATAACATCTTCATAGAACAAACTGCAACCTATCAAGTTTTAAGATAAATAACGTAGTATGTTGCCATCGAAATACAACAGCTGACCGTGCAAACTCGTAGGTCAGAAGAATGAATGGCTCAATTTACATCAGCTTTAGGAAATACTTATATACACACTGCTTGAATTCTTGTGAAGAATTCTTAATATTAAAAAAAAAAAGTCATAATTAAAGTATCAGGCAAACATAACAAATTCTGTACACAAAATACTTATAATAATTTGAATTGCATGTTTTGTGTTTTGTATTTTTATGTATGAGTTATTCCACAACCTATTGTCACTTTAAATTGTCAATCTATGGAATGCATAATGAATGAATATGTGTGTGCATGTGTGTGCGCGCGTGTGCATGTGTATGAATTTTTTTTTTATTATTACTAAAGCATGCCCCATTACACTGGGTAATACTACATGCAGAGTTAATTTGGATGTACATCAGGAAGTATCCTTCACTATGTTGCTTTACATTGTTCAGAACTTTTTTGATTCCAGCTCTGTTATAGTAAGTCAAAGTCTATTGATTCTATAAAGGTTATGAATGGTTTCCGGAACTTTGTGATTAACCCGTATGCTTGTTGGCCAATGTCCGGGGTGGATGATGTTTTTCTATAGGGTTCCTCTCTGTTTTTCTAGGAGTTTGCACTGGTAAAGTAGGTGGTCAACGGTCTGGTCTCCTGGTTTGCAGACACATGTTGCGTTGTCCAATAGCTTAAACCGGTGGAGATAGGCCCTGGTTTTCCCGTGCCCTGTAGTCATCACCGCAATATTAGGTGTGACTCTGATATTCATGCTTAGCCTCTCCTGGACAGTGGGGAAGTACTCCTTAGTTATTGCTGCCTTTGTGCATTTTTCCCATTCTTTTTGTCATTGTTGTGTGGCTTCTTTTTCTAATTCGTAGTATAATGTGCTTATTGGGATTCTGTTAAATGCAGTTTTGGCGTCTTTACTTTGTGCTGCTTCTTTAGCTAGTCTGTCCGCAATTTTGTTACCAAAGATTCCCGTGTGGGCCTCTACCCACAAGAATTCTATTTTCCATTTAGTGCCCTCCAGTCTGGATAATCTTTTTCTAATCTCCTCGATAAGGTAAGCGTGGTTGTTGGTGTTATGTAGTGAGTCTAGTGTTATTCTACTGTCTGTGAAAACTGTACCTGTGCATGGGCTGTTATCTATAGTGTTTATTGATTCTATTCTTTCCAGTGCTTTGATTACGGCCAGCTGCTCAACCTGGTTGTTTGAGCATCTGCTGTCCAGTTTGAGTATTATTTGTGCTGCGATTTCCTGTCCTATGAAGATTACCGCTCTGGATCCAATACCTGTCTCGCACTTGCTCCCATCTGCGTATACCTGTACTAATTGGTCCTTGTAGTCCTTCGCCTCAACAATTTTGACTGCGTCAGCTGCTGGGTGTGTCCAATCTTTGAGTTCAACTACATTATCTATTTCTGGTGTTTGGCTTCTTCTAGTTTTCCTAATGTACTGTTTTACAGCTACCTCAGTTCTAATAATTATAGGGGTAATCCCTTCGCTAGATGTTGTTTGGTATGCTTTGGCCATTTGTATATTTATAAGCTGTTGAAATCTGATATATTTTTGTCTATTGTGTTCGTATTTCATGGCGTATGCATGTATGTATGTATGTATATGTGTGTGTGTGTGTGTGTGTATGTATATGTGTGTGTGTGTGTGTGTGTATGTATATGTGTGTGTGTGTGTGTGTGTGTGTATCTGTTGTGGCCCGGGATTTTGGAACGTGCTGTACAATGCTCTCTTAAACCTATAATTTTCCAGCCACACCAAACTAATAGCCTTCACAGACGATCTTGCAATCTTCACCAATGGGAAAATGCTATCTGAAGCAGAAGTATACGCAAACTCCAACCTTGCAAAAATAGAAAAATGGGCCAGAGAGAATAAAATACAGTTCAATGAGTCCAAATCCAAGGCCATGCTAATAACATGGAAAAGGAGCTGCCACGACATCCATATAAATCCTAACAACAGAAGACTTGAACAGGTGATGGAGATGAAGTACCTAGGGATTCATTTCGACAGTAGGCTCACATTTTACAAGCACATTGAACACATACCTCAAAAATCTAGGACGTTGACATACATGCTAAGCAGAACTGCTAAACTACACTGGGGTCTAGGACACAAATCCCTGAAGATGGTCTATAAAGGGGCGTTAGTTCCACTTATGACATACGGAGCCCCAGTCTGGGAGGAGGCTGTAACTAAGCAAAGATTCCACTGTATGATGCAAAGTGTCCAGAGGCTCACAAATGTTAAAATAGCGAACGCGGCGTACAGAACCATCTCCTATGAAGCATCCTGTATGATGGCCGGAGTCCCACCAATAGGAAATGTGACCACAGGGATGGTGCAACTGTACAAGAGAAAGCACGGTCTGGAGTGTAGTGAACAGGAATGCGATATGCCGATGCCAGTCAACAAATGGCCCCACCCAGCTCGGTGAGTAACAGTAACGGAAACAAGTGAAATGACTACGTATCCAATAGAAATCTACACGGATGGTAAGGTCGGAGCAGGAGTAGTCATTTATTCGAACAAGCAGCTGGCGGCACAATGCAAATACAAGCTACAAAAATACTGCTCTAACAATCAAGCAGAACAGATAGCAATCCTGAAAGTACTAGAACAAATACCTCAACTAGGCAACCCAACTGACAGGATAGTAGCAATATACACTGACAGTAAAGTTACAATAGACGCAATTAAAAATCACTCAATCCACAGCAAATTAGTAGAGGAAATACAAGATAAGGTACAACACCTATCCGCGCTAAATTGGGTCATACACTTCGGCTGGGTGAAAGCTCACATCAGAATCAAGGGCAACGAGGCAGCAGATAAACTCGCCAAAGAGGGAGCCCAGGACGAAAATGATCAGAACATAGTTTACAACAGGGTTCCGACAACAACTGTGGCCACTGAAATAAACAAGCAAAGGACCATAAATTGGCAGAGGCAATGGAACAACACAGAGAAAGGAGTTCTATGTCGATCGTTCTTCCCAGTGGTGGAGCAGAGATTAAAATTGAAGCTACCCATTACACTGGAATTTATTGCTCTCATCACTGGACATGGGAAAACAAAATCATATCTACACAGATTTAAATTAGCAGATGACCCGACGTGCCCATGCAACAAGGGGGTGCAGACACCAGAACATACAATATATGATTGCAAAATCCTGGAGCCGCAAAGAAGTCCATTGATAAGGCACATAACGACCAGAGGAGGGAAATGGCCCCCTGCAAATAATGAACTGACAGACAACTATTTAAATGAATTTTTAAGATTCATCAAAACTATAAACTTTCAACAACTGATCTAGACCAGTACAAGATCCTTTCACTTTTCATCAAAATAACAGTGATATGTGCAGATCCCTTTTGTTTTAAAGCAACACACATTCCGAACAGAAATATGTAGCTCAATACAAGATGTAAAACTGGAACATGTAGTATTACATTGTAATGGAGCATGTTGTCAATAAATATATATATAAAAAAATGTGTGTGTGTGCGCGCGCACGCGTGGGCATGTGTGCGTATGTATGTATGTACGTATGTGTGTATGAATGTATGTGTGTGTGTGTATGTATATATATATATATATATATGTGTGTGTGTGTGTGTGTGTGTGTGTGTAAGTATGTATGTATGTATGTTTTTTTTTTATTTATTTATTTATAATATAAGCATGCTCCATTACTTGTAGTAATACTACATGCTAGGTTTACATTTCCTGTTTAAAGCTAGGAAGTGCCGATGTTAACATTTTTGTTTGTACGGCATGTCCTTTACAGTATAAGAACTACTATTACTTGTCA
>Ga0123354_10021650_pt1 | contig 10133 bp, 7 predicted proteins | sample TergutLab28metaG_2_FD_97872 | JGI IMG/M metagenome (GOLD analysis project Ga0123354, IMG submission 97872) | Labiotermes labralis P4 segment gut microbial communities from Petit-Saut dam, French Guiana - Lab288 P4 | ecosystem: Host-associated > Arthropoda: Insects > Digestive system > Gut ...
ACAAAAAAAAAAAAATGCTTGTCCTCACATTTTTGCACAACCATAACATGCTCACATGTTGGTCTATTAAGGATCTGTCAACCTTTTTCTGTCTCCAGTAAAATTATGTATTGGGGGGTTACAATAAATTGCTGCTTCATGAGCAATATGCTTCTTCCCTGCTAACAACCCCCCCCCCGAGAACTTTACATCCAACGGTTGCAATATGCACAGTTTTATCCCAGCCACTATACATTTGCTTTTCAACCAACATTCATGTGCAACATTATGGAAATTTAAATGCTTTATTGTCCAACTAATGCACTCAAATATTTAAAACCGTTACATTGTTAAAAACCAATTAAACTTATAAAAGCCGCTCCAACGTGTTTCAGTTCACGCAGGAACCATCAGGGAGCTACAACCAGTGTTAAGATAAAATTACAAGTCTTGTTCAACAGTGCGTGTAGTTGCAGACGTTGTCAGTGTTATGGCAGCATATTCTGACCTGGCGTGCGTGTGTATGGTTCACTGTGCAAAGAAGTGCCTCTTTGCACAGCTAAGCTCTGGCTGTAGCTCCCTGATGATGGTTCCTGCGTGAACCGAAACATGTTGGAGCAACTTTTATAAGTTTAATTGGTTTTTAACAGTTTAACAGTTTTATATATTTGAGTGCATTAATTGGACAATAAAACATTTGATATCATTGATGTACGGTGTAACCATGAAGATTATGGAAATTTGTTTCCTGCCTATTAAAGTCTCACTATTTTAATATCCTTCATTTAGTGGCAGCAACAACACTGGATTCAAAATCAATGACATACTTGTTGTAAGCTTCATTGTGCGAGAACCTTCCACAGCTGATGGTAGGCCATTGCATGTTGCATCGCCAGACTGTGCCACTTGGTAAACTTGGTGGTGGTTGTGCTGGTGATGCTGGTCATATACAAAACACCGATACCGGTCCTCATCTGACGTGGCCATCTTGTGGTACAGTTTCCCTACCAAGTAGCGTGTAGAACCATCCTTCCATGTGGCTAAGCATACAAGCTCCTCCACTAGGCAACAGAAGCATCACTGTGTTAATGACATCATGGTAATGCAAAGTTCCATATACTTCACAGCATATTTCTGGTAAAAAAAAAAACCTTAGATTTGATGGAAACCATCCCAATGTGTTTTCACTAGGAACTATTAATAATAAAAGTTTTCCGTGAAACGCACCTAGTTTATTACATTATTATAATTAGAGTGGCAACATGTTTTGACCCTACTGGGTTATCATCAGGCCTTCACTATACAATGAAGGCCTGATGATGACACCATAGGGTCGAAAGAAGTTGCCACTCTAATTATAATAAAGTAATAAACTAGGTGTGTTTGATGAAATACTTCTATTATTAATAGTTCCTAAATACCTCAGAGGTAACAGCCATAGCTACAATATTCTAGAATACAATTTACACGGTGATGCATATCACTGATCATTATCTACCAATCACCAATTTCATTTTACTAAGATGCTAAAAGACACTAATAACTGTCACCTGGAACACATATATAGAATGATAATTCCAACCGTTTACTGCAAACTGACTACATAACTTATGGCTCTGTTGCCTCCAGAGTACAACAAAAAAATTCTAAACAGTAACACTAAAGCAAGATGTGGTCAAATTATAATGCATGGTAAACACCAATATATTTATCAAAATAACAGCAAATTTTCCTCTAATGGAAAATAACACAAAGTTTAATGTTTATCAATGTGCATTTCCTTATATTCCAATAAAAATATTTCATTCAAGCACTGTTATTTGGAACTGTCTTATGTATCAAGATTTCATTTAAAGTCTAATATTGCATGTTACAAAATTAAAAGTCACAGGATATGTGAATATATAGATATACATATGCATTTCATAAACAAGGGGATGATGAGAATGACAGGACCCATTAGTTTCTCAACAACTATGTCCGTTTCATTCTGACACACAGTTTTAAGGCTGTGGTGGTGCAGCAGTTTTTGGCCTCCAAAAACATGACAATCATGCCCCACCACCTTTCTTGCCTCATTCAGCCCGTTACTTCTTCTTCTTCTCCGGCATGAAAATAAAGCTGAAGGGGCAAAGATCTGACACTGTAGGTAGACCCAGGCCAAATTGCAGAAGGTGCTGAAGACGCTGTACCAAGGACTTCCAGGACATCTTCCGATCGTGGCAGAAACAACATTAGGATCATTGTGTACGCTCCCAAGAGGACTACTCTGAAGGGGAAGGTGGCACTTAGGACTCTGTGTCTACTTTTTTTTCCTGATACATTTTGGGCAGTTCGGATAACAACTTCTACAACACCTCATCTCTAGCAAACAGCTGCATATAGATAAACCTGCAGAGCTAAGAAGAGTACTGAATGAGACCTTCTGAGCAAGCCACCAAATGCATGGATTACTAATTACATCCAGCACACAGTTCATATCTTAAAAATGGAAAATTGCAAGAGGAAATTTACCATTTCGCACAATCACTTTGCATGTAGGTAACGCATACCACGTTGCAAAAATTCCTGCTGGTGATGCTTGTAGAGTAGGATGCTAATTACTGTAGATTGTAAACCAGAGCCCTTGTAATTATTTGTACGTGTGTGTGTGCTTGGTTGAAATGTTTTTTCTGTGTACTAAATAATTATGACACCCACCTGTCCATGAAACAGGTTAACGGTCAAAGTTACTGTTCTTTATGGAGAAGTATAACACACTATATTTCTACTGCCCTTCCACTCGCACGTCTGAATCACGTTCTAGACATGATGAATAGTATGCTCTTCTGGACTGTGCCATGGTGTCCATTAGTTTGGTTCCAGCAACTCAAAGGAATTTGTGGCCTCCATCTTCAAGGTCAACATATCTGTTCACAGTATTGACACATGTCTACCAAACTACACAACACCATACCTCAAATTCAATCCCCAAGTCTCATATGACAATGGTCATAAACTGAGGGCAAAAATACGGTTCTCTCTCTCTCTCTCCCTCCCCCTCCTTCCCTCCCTCCCCCCTGTATGTTTCCCTGTTGTCACCCTTACATGGAACAAGAAACAATTTTTCATTAGTGACCAACCTGTACTTTCCGTGCCATGTACATCAGGGCAGGCCTGATACCTCAGCAAAAGTTGGGACTCATTCGTACATGAGTCTACTCGTGACACTGGACTCCCACACTCTCCTGATCCTCGGTTATATGTGAAAGTGAAGGGTGCACCTTTAAAAGGGCAGGGAACAGGTCCACCAGCTGGTTCTGCCCGAAACATCGAGAACAAATTTGCATCGCCTGTTATCTGCCCGCACATCTGGTCCAGGCTCACTCTCAAGTCACAGAAAGCTGCAATGTCAGACACTTCATATAACCAACAGCTAAACAGTCAACAGCAGGAAATTTATGTAAACCAATAGAAGAAAGCAATATCAATTATAATGGCAATAAAGAAGGCCAATGTTCTATGTGAGTATCATGTTTAAAATAAAAGCAGTAATTTATATTTGAAGTTTCAAGTGTTCTGGAATAGTATTCTGTGTCAATTGATAAACGGCTAGCACTGCTTCCAAGGATAGCAGTGTGTTCATCTTCAGGGTCATTCTTGGGCTGATTGATCCCCAACTTTCAATACTCTAAAATGTTATTAGCTATTTACCAGTCAACATGGTGCAAAATCCCAGGCCATTTCAATCTTCTGCAACACAAGAATTTTGAAACCCATGTGACTGATATCATCCAAAACTAACTCATACAGAAAAACATGTAGTTTTGATTCCCCAACAGTGAATCTAACCCAAAGCTATCAGCAGCCTGGCATGTGAACAGATGGCCAGACACAATTAACATCCCCAGTCCATTTTATGCATGACGTAAAATATAGGCACAAGAAGCTATTACTGACGATGAAAATATACGTGGTTGAAATATGGGGCAATACAAGGGCAAGGGATATCACTGATGAATTCAGGGGAGATTCTGTAAGGAAGCCTTAAGGAGCCCAAGAAGAACAAAACATGGAGCAGCAGAATGGGAACTTGGTAGAGAGAAAACGGGAGGGTAAAGATATTTCACAGTATACTGAAATTCTAGTACAAGCTTTGTTCATGGAATAAGATGAATTTTTTATAAGTTGTTATGAGTGGCAGATACTAAATTTGATGTGGGACAGTTGGGCAGTAAGTCAAAGAGGTGAAATGTACAGAATATGGCCAGGATACATCTCGTCAGACATTATTGCATCTAGGTGTAGTTGTAGACAAGTTTAGAGAAAATGAGGAAACTAAATCTTCAGGTATGTACTGAACATAAAGAAAGAGTACATAAGAGAACTGTACAAACATTGATGTAATATGAAGAAGAGAAAGGGAATAGAATAGTATACATAGGAAATTTGGACAGTGATAGGTATAAGGAGAGGTGAAGAAAAGGAAGACATCCCATGTAAAGAGGAGAATTATATATATATATATATATATATATATATATATATATATATATATATAAAATACAAATATGTAACAAAGATGGTTGGAAAATTTTTTAAACAATAAACAAGCATACATAAATAAAAAACCAGCCCACACAAGAAAATAAATAGCTGCACCAAGATTCAATTGACTGAATTTAATGAAGTGAAAAATGTTGGTAGATCTTTGTACACAACGAAACATATACGGGAAAACCAAGCAGAAAAACTGTGCAACGTTTGGAAGAGGATGGAGAGGAAATATTGTTAACAACAGAACTTTACTGTACAAAATAATTCAGATTAGAACAGAACCTTATACACAGGAGAAACTGTATATGACAAACAACAGACATTAGTTATTTAATGGTATCCATCCTGTTATGTTCAATCAGTTATATAAATATATATTATTCTATATAACCCACCACTTTTTCATATGTTTTTAATACTACATGCTCCAATATCAACAAGCACTGTTAAGGATTTGGAAAAACACCTGATGATGATCAATGTGACCTGACAACACACACATTAAATGTTTACCTTGCTGTCTCAGTAATATACACAAGATTTTTCGAACAACAACACAATTGTTAACATCCCTCTTCAGTTGGAAAATGGGGTAACCAGATAATTTTTCCAAATAATACCAGTTCTTATTCATTCTTTGTACAATGCAAATGCATATAAGGGTGACAATCAATGTCCAACAACTTGTCTGCCCAAGAGTTTAATTACCATACTACTGGATCTACTGTCAAGAAATTTAAGAGAAGTGAGTTCAAACTAAAAATAATTAGGTGAATTTAATTTCTGGTTTGTATCAGTCCAACATAATCATAACATTTCATGTAAATCAAATTTCACAAAACAGTTCATTATTCATTACACTCTCACATGGCACAATGTAAATATACTAGGTTTTACACCTTTCACGTCATACGTGGTTTGATATGACAAATATTTAATGAAACTTATGGAAAAATATCCTGTCTTTGAACGGTACAGTGTCATCAGACTTATGGTAACAGGATGGTACAATAAAAAATAAAACATTTGCAAAATAAGTATGTGAACTCATCCTTGTGTTTCATACTGCACAGTTATAACACAGTCAACAGAACAAAAGAACCTTGCATACTTACTCTCCTTATACTGCAACACATTTTGGTGCTTCTCATGAATAACAACACATCGGTAACAGCTCTCCAATCTGCAAACAGGAAGCAATTAAAGAGCTACAAATAATTATTATACATCACCCAAAGAACACCTGATTATTAAAAAATAAACACTAACAAGATGACACTTATGTAGCTAATTTTAGGGTTTTCTGACGTGCAATATTTCCATTTATACGGATATTCACGTATTTGGGCTTTAGCTGGTCTTGTCTACATGTTTTGTTATACCAAATTGCTGCATTTGTTTTGTACAGTTTTCTTTTGATGTTCCTATATTGGTATACTTCTTTGGCCTGTTTGGCATTGATAAATTTTACATTCATGGTTCCGTGTCATCTTGTTGGTGTTTATTTTTGAACAACTGTAATGATGCACGGAACCATGAAGGAAAAAAAAAACACCTGATTACTGTATTCTTATAATAAAACCAATAAGATGCCCTAATCTCTCAAATTTATTTTTAGAATAGGACTCTACGTGTTTCAGACAGTTTCTCTGTCCATCATCAGGAGTCTAGCACTGTACACACAGCAATAGGTATATGTCATACAGGTTATGCTGGCTGACTGACTGACTGACAGAGAAACTGTCCGAAACATGTAGTCTTATTCCAAAAATAAATTTGAGATATTAGTGCAACTCATTGGTTTTATTACAAGAATATATCATGACGCATGGTCCTCGGAATGCCAAAGAATGTCAAACCTGATTACTGGTATATTATGGTTAAGTACTAAAGTATTTAGTACTCACTACCAACAAAATGCATATTACATTAAAAAATGATAACGCTTCACATGACCAGATAAGTTTAATGGAGAAATAATTCAATATATTACAATCTGATGCCAAACAGCTGTTGTTAAGTGATGCCTAACACAACACATTCTCTGCACTTATAGAATAGCAAGTTCTGTTACTTTACTAACAGTGACATGAACAGATCATGGAAATGTTATGTTTAGCTACTCATTCGTTAGTAATCTCTGTCTAATACTACCAGAATACAAACCTCTGCTGAAGGATGATATGTGATCTCTGACAAGAGAATGTGGTCAAATTTATGAATATATAATTCACAATAGTGAACTGACAGTCAACACAACTTACACATTTTATGATCTGATATATTTCTAGCTACCTAGTTGAGCATATACTGCCATCATCAGGCTAGCAGTTCTTTATGTAAGAAAGCACCAACACACTTCCAACAGACCTACTATATCTGAATATCCCAAGGTTTACATGTATTTCTACAATTCTTAAAACTAACACTAAAACAAAAACAAAATAAAAATGTGTTGAAAAAACCCCTACGATCATTCAATTACTATTTCAACAGATCACACCACTCATTAACATCAAATTTTGTACATTCTCCAGCTGTCATTTAATACTGTGCAATGGAATGGTATATCATTTTCATAAACTTGGATAACTTGTGATATCTCATCATTGGTGAAAAGTATGCATGTGACATAAGAAAACTCTGTTTCATGTTTTCACAGACGCTGGTGAGTTACAGACTTACTGAAGAGGAAACTAGGTACAAACTTCCAAGAATCTGTTGAGCAGAGGCCAGAACAGCTCAACATGTGGCCACCTCCTCCATTACGCGAGGAAGGAGTAGCTGACACGGAATTCCGCACTGACCACATCATAGACAAGCCAAATCTCCTAGGTACAATACACACTAAGCAGATAACACATTCCTGCCATTTTTTTAAACATTTAGCATGCGTGGACTTCACGGATGTCGGCATAAAAAATGGATTCAATTACTTTTAGACAGAGTTCCAATACCACCATTTCTATTAGTGGTGCATCAAGCATCACGACATATACAGCAGTGGACACATAACACAATACATGCCTACGGCATAAATTTATCATCTTTAGCTGTAAGTGATAGAATATAGAATAGGAGACTGCATTACCACTATGCTCCCATTTGTCTGTCTGTGTACACATGCCAGTGCATTATTGATTCCAAGCAGCAGGCAAGCATGCAGACAGGCAGCCACTATACACATCCCATGATATTATAGGCTCTCCTTTCACTTATCATTATTCCGATGGCAAAGTGAAAGCGACCAACCCAAGCACTAATTATAACTTTGCGAAAGTCTCAGATATAATCCGACTCTACCACACTATTGCTCCTGCAATTATTACAAACAAAAATGCAGTTGATGCTACACAGAACCTTTTAAAATGTATGTACTGCACAATTATATAATTTGTATATCCATGTCATGTTTTGTATTGTGACAGTTGTCTGAGGTAGTACTCATCAGAAACAAGAAGCTTTAATAAATTTATGTAGCTCAAATCTTTGCTATCTCTATATTCACAAGGAGCTGTATATTTTGGGAGGGATGTATGCTTGGTAAGATCACCCAAGGAAGTACGCTTAGTTCCAACGAAGATCTGAACCTACACACACACTCCCGTGGCCCACCTAAGGACTTTATATTTAACTTGGTTACGAAAGATTCACTGAAACAGTCTCACATCCTAAGCGTTACAAAAAAACATAATGTTCTCAAGTTTAATTCAATCCAAAAGACTGAGTGAAACTTATTCTGGACAACCAAATACTTTACAAAATAAACTAGATGTCAGTGCATGTATGTCAACACAAGGCCTCTTCACAGACATATCTCACTCCACATGAAGCAGTCAACATCAGCAGCAGCATCTTTTTTAAACACATTTTCCGAAGTTTCTGAATCTGTTACACACGATCACATGTTACATTACTTTAAACATAATCCAAATCCCATTCAACATGGTTTCTTAAAAGCCAAATCCACAACTAATACTCTGATGACCTATCTTTATTTTACTTCTCTTCCAATTCTTAACATCAAATATTGTTGGCCGTGTGTATAGCTGCAGTTGTCTTGTGTGTATTGTTGTCATCTTATGTTTATTTGCTGTACTGTGTGTGCATTGCTGTTTTTTTGGACTTTAGATGCCGGACTGCTGGCTAGAAGTCAGTATTCGGACGGTCCTGCGACCGGCCACCTCGACACAGGTTTTTCTTGGTTTCCCTGTGTCTATCAGCAAATGCTGAGATGGTTCCCCAAGATTCCAAGTTGCCACTACATGCTTCTCATGTAACCCTCCTGACTTAAATTTAGCAGTAACCAATTTCATATTTTGTATGCACGTAAAATAACCACTGCCACCGGGTGACAACCCAATTGCAGTTAATAATAATAATGATAATGATAATAATAATAATATATTCATTTATTTTGACCTCAATGGTGCTTTTGACCTGGTCTCGCATCCCATTCTACTCCACAAACTTTGCACGCATGGACTCTGACAGTTACATGAATTGACTGCACAGTTACCTCACTAATCGGCCATCTTCTGCACGCATTTTGGCCACCTAGTCATTACCTTTCGAAGTTCTTTAAGGGGTCCCACAAAGATCTGTTTTAGGGCCTCTAGTTTTTAATTATATTTACTAATAACCTTTGTAACAGTAAAGTACTCTTAATATGTTATTCACCGCAGGCACTAAAATTTTTCATGCCATAAATTCCACTGCCAATTGGACTCTGCTGCAATCTGATAACGAACGTTTACAATGTTGATGTACTGCTAACACCATGAAATTAAACGTCAGCAAAAACCAAAATTATTGCCTTCACTAGGTGAACGAATTTTCTCTATTAAAGGTAAAGCAGTCCCATTACAGGCCTGGAGTGGCCCAAAGGGTTCCAGGAAGTTAAGGTTCCCAGATTACGTGACAAGGGTACAGGACGGTGGTAAGGTTGGCAGCCCTACGCACCGGCCGCCTTTACCCCCAGGAAATGTTCCTGGTACTCATTTCTGTTAGAGGATGAGTCGACCCCAGGGCCATAGTGCGATCGGAAGGATTACATCAATGAAAAATTTCAATGACACCATCCGGAATCGAACCAGCGACTTTCTGATTTGTAGTACAGGACCTTAACCACTGTGCTACCGCGGTCCCCGAATATTCTATATTACGCTGCTAAAATGTGTGACTCTTCTATAACCCGAACGTGCACTATCAAAGGCCTTGGAGTACAACTTGATTCAAAACTGCATTTCCACTCATATAGACTACATTGTCACCCAATCCGTAAGAATGCTTGGCTTAATACTAACTATAACGTATTCCTTATCTACTCCTCATCGCTTATTAATATTGTATTTAACAACGAATATGACTTAGCTGTATGAAATTCTGTACCGTTTGCTGACGCCAAAGAGCTGAAATGCGTTCAGCGGAAGTTCAAAGCCCTATTGTAAAAGCGTTTCTTTACTCACGACCATGTCACTTAACGACGATTTCCTTTAACCTTTTGGCGCCGGAATTATTTTTTTTTAATTTTAGCACACCCTGTATATAAAATGTGAATAATACAGGAACCAAACACGTTAGAATTATGAAACAAACTGCATTTTGAAGAGAAAAAA
>Ga0123354_10021651_pt1 | contig 10133 bp, 9 predicted proteins | sample TergutLab28metaG_2_FD_97872 | JGI IMG/M metagenome (GOLD analysis project Ga0123354, IMG submission 97872) | Labiotermes labralis P4 segment gut microbial communities from Petit-Saut dam, French Guiana - Lab288 P4 | ecosystem: Host-associated > Arthropoda: Insects > Digestive system > Gut ...
ATCGAATCCCGGTGGGGGCGAGATTTTCCGCAAAACTCCAGACCGGCCCTGGGGTACCAGGTCTTTCCCGGCGGTAAAGTGGCTGGGGAGTGGCGTTGACCACCCACCTCCATCTAGTGCCGAGGTTAAAGAATGAGTAGAGCTATACCTATACTCTCCCTCTGGACCTTCGTGGCCTGTTCTGGGGTGAGCTTTTACACATGCAAATATGAACCTTTTTTTTTTCTCACAATGACCGATACTACACTTCCCAAAATATTTAACTTTCTTCCTGAATCACTCTGTATACATAACACAAATATACTGTATAAAAATTTGAAGCTTCTGACGCGGTGAAACTAACCAGCAATTTCGGTGCTATTTCGAAACTTGAAACCACGTACGACGTAATGCTGTATAACAAACCTGCCCGACTTTAGACACATTTCCCGAAAGAGTAATACGTATAACTCTCGTAGTATATACAAGAATCTCTTCGTGGCAGACACGTTCACACAAAACACAGAAGTGTTTGTAGTAAAAAAATCTTTTTAACACGCAGATTAAAACACAGAGACACTGAAAAAGGCTTTAGCTTGTAGTAACATTTCACACAGCAGCTACTGAATACACACGTGTTTGTATTTGTTGTGTTTCTCGTTGGCACCTTATCTATAACGCCAATATTTACTTCTACGAAAACAGCATGTTGCGGTATATTTACACTATCAGTGTTCTCAGTGCCCGAGCCAGCCATTAAAATGCTGTGCTCCGAAGAAAAAGAAGGTCATCGATTTTATTTTTAAACTGAAACAGATGCAGGCATTCATTTTCTTTTCAAATGTTAGGATGGGCCTGTACTGAATTCCCAGAAAAAAAGAATGTTCCCCACTAACAGGACCCCTGTGCTTGACCGTAATAGTTTTGTCCTTCAGTACATTCATATGCATATCCAGGACAAGTAAAATTACCGTTCTATTGAATTCAAAATTACTCACAAAAATAAAAGAATCACAGATGATTTCACTCCCAAGCACATCGCCGCGTATGCAGCAATCGCTTAATGTGGACTAAACATTATCACCAAACTTCTCTTTATGTGTAAAAATAAAGAACTGAAGGTGTCTGTATATCCACAATCCGTGTATATAATAATATAATAATAATAATAATACCAACACGATGCACACTAGTGGAATAGTTTTTATTTACAATAACCTCCTACCTGTTTCGGCCATTCAGGGAGGCAATACAAAGGATAAAACGTTAAAAGATGATACAATTATTGAAATGACAGAATCAATTCAACATATAAAATTACAATGACAAAAATCATAGTTCAAAATACACGATATAAGTTGTTAACAATAAGTGTGAGATTACTGAATGGATGACATGCACAGATGCTTCTTGTAGCAATGCACCATCCAAGAAGTAATGGGATGTCGACAACACAGCAAACTAATCTGCACGCCCCGGCCGCTTTATCCCCGAAAAAGGACCAACGAATAGCGGGGCTGCGTGGACCCCAGAGCAGGCCTGAACGTTTCAGAGGACAGAAAATCTCTTGCCCGTACCGGGATTTTTTTTTGCAATTAAGGGATTCGAACCCCGCATCTTCCACGCAGTAGCCTAGTCGCCTACCAACTATGTTACTCCGGCCCCACACTGAGGTACGGCAGAATCTCTAATTACGTCACGAAGCACGTGTGAATAAAATGCTCATATAGGTAATTACGGTCCATAGTATAGCACAAGACACTACTACATGTGGAACACATAGTTACCAAGATTCAATCAGTGCGGTGCCAAGAGAAATGGAAGTGAAACGAGACGTTGGAAAATTGACTGAGACCAGCAGGCATTATATTAGGTAATTCGTGAAGAAAAGAAAAGATATATCCAAGCACAAAAACGGAGGAGTGGGGCTACAAGAATTTCCAATGAACTGTCGAACCTTAGTTAATAATATGCTGTAATCTGATCGAGATTCAAACCGCGTATACTTCTCATACAGGCCTCAGTATAAATTATCAGACTGTATGGATGTTGATGCACTGGTGGTCGACACCTGTGTCCGTCTTCACCCCACCGTTTTTCCAAAGAATTCATTAAACCGTAAAGATTGCTGTTTGTATGATACGGCGTCATGTAACATGACAAATAAGCACCAACGTTCTGAAGGATACCCCCCCCCCCATGCACAGCAGATCACCGACCATACTGCAATGAAGCAGCAGGGTCCTCAAAACCGTTCGTGTCTGTATCCAGTAAAACCCGTGAAGTTGGCCACCCTTGTAATTCGGCCACACTATTACCGCACCGGCAAAGTCCTATGATATACATGGCCATTACTCAACAAACTGGCCGCCTGTTTATCGCAAATTTTGGCCACAGTTTCAAATTTAATACTACGTGTTCTGTAGAAGTTCAACCTCCTCATGTCGGCCGACTTGTAGAGGTGTATTTTTGTACCTCACTGTGCAGGGGCCGAAATCCTCATTCGTTAGCAAAACTACCTGTTTTCCATACAGACTTCATGCTTTCTTCACAGGCAACTCCAGTGGCAAATGATTACTGTTTGTTGAGAGGGCTATGTGCCTGCTGTCCATCTGCACCACCTGTCTCTGCACTCTGAACTGTGCATTTGTATGAGTGATAGCGCACTGTTCAATTCTCACTGTGTCGAGTGGTTTCCATAAGTTGGGCACTTGTATAAGATGGGCGGATTCGATTGGTACCAAAGGTGGCCAGCACAGACGTGTTTCACTGTACCAAATTATAAGGGGTCACGAACCAGAAGACAGCAGGTCTCAAGGTCACTATCGTAGCAGCCTCAGAAATCATTCTACGTCATGCAAACTTCTGTGTAAATGCAAAGCCACTGTTAAACTACACAAACATGCTGAAAAAACAGCATGTAAAGGAGAAAGAAATTTGTGCACACGCACTGATAAGACCCCACGGGAACTCCGACAGATTATTTTGACCCTCCCACGTGTAACATTATTTCATGACATCAGCGATCAACACAAACCCAGAGATGATACTCTACCAGTGCATATAGCACGTACGTTGTGATACACAATATGGAAATCAGTGCGAAGTAGAGCATTTAAGGAAATAAGAGGCGTTATGTAAACTAGCAGTTTATACAATAGCCATCCATCAAATTTCCTTGCCAGGCTGTCCACCCAGCTTACCCGCTACTGAAGCGCCTATACTGACGAAGCACCACATTCCTGAAAGCGGAATACCAGTCTAATCCCTACCCAGAGTTCCACAACAGGCGGGCATTCCACGTCTAGGTGAGAACACAAGATTTTTTTTTACAAGTTCCTTTAGCAGTTTAAGGTTATTTCAGGTAAATTAATTGATTGTGTATAATTTTACTTTTTGAAGATTTTGTAGAGCGTATTCATGATTTTAAGACGTTATTTTCTCGAGCACAGACTGGCTGAGGGATCCACAGCAGTACTGCAAAACCGCTAAATCTTCGTTTATAGGCAGACGCGAAACGGACCAGTTCAAATGCCTGGTTAAGGAATTTGACATTCAGAGGACTGTGCATCGTGAATTATTCATATAATAAAACCAACGAGATGCACTAATTTCTCAAATTTATTTTTTGGAATAGAACTCTACACGTTTCGGACAGTTTCTCTGTCCACCATCAGGAGTCTAGCACTGTACACACAACAATACATACAGGTTATGCTGACTGCTTGCTAGCAAGCAGTCAGCATAACCTCTATGACATATACCTATTGCTGTGTGTACAATGCTAAAATCCTGATGGTGGACAGAGAAACTGTCCGAAACGTGTATAGTTGTATTCCAAAAATAAATCCGAGAAATTAGTGCATCTCGTTTGTTTTATTATAAGAAGCCTAGTTACGGAATAAACGACCGATATACGATCGTAGGACTGACAGGATTGTTGTCTTAATTACCACATCTTCGTCAGCTCTGAGGCTTGTCTACAATCCAATCCTGCCGAGAATAATTATAAAATGGAACAAGCAAATCCTATTCAATCACATCTATCCAATAAGGCCTGAAATTTATGGAGCTTTACATTCAAATCTCACACTCTCCATCGTGTGGAGTACTTAAGGACATGAGCATACATGGTGGCTTAGAGAGTGTTTTTTAAATGAATACAATACACGGACTAAGACAGTGAAGAAATTATCCACTTTTTATGAAGCCTGAAGTTCATTACCATACTTTCACAAGGCCACCACTGGTACCTGTTCGGAGCCAGATGAATTCCATGCCCTCCCATCTTAATATCCACTTTAATATCATTCTCCCATCTATGCCTAACAATAGCGTATAACGCAATACATACCTTTCGTAAGTTAGGGACCCTGAGATCAATGCAACTGTGGACACGTCGAAGGCCGATACGCTACACACTTCACGTTAAGACTTCGGAAACTTCAACAGTAACAATTGCTGCAGAGGAGAATGGGTATGGAAGTGAAGGAGAAAGATGAATGTCAAATCCTTGCTTCACCCCAGCCTACCCTCTTTCTATTTAAGAAAAGAGGCATTTGTTGTGTTGGAATCTATTGCCGAATGCTGGCAGCACCAATAATTCCACTTTCTTTCAGCTATCACAATTTCTTAAGAAGTCCTCTGCCATTACTCTCTCCTTCCCTCGTTCCTCCAAGTTTGTGTTTTAAGTTCCACATTCAATCCGCAGTCTTTTGTTCTTCGTAATGGTATTGAATTTATTTGGGCTTATAGCAATTGTAGAAATGTGGATACATGACGGCCCTATTTCAGGTCGACATAGCCACAGCAGAGTGCTTGGAAGAGAGCTATTGGTGAACGGAGATTGACTGTGCTGTTGTTGCGGGTGGCTTCTACTGGACCCTACACCAAATGAATTAGAGGCCGTGTAGTCTTGTAGGCAACCATAAATGCCAAATATTTCTATGACATGTAATGCCGCGATCGCTCTCACAAAAAACACACACTAAAATAATAGATCCACTAACTAAACTAACTGACAACACAACACAGGCACTGAAGATTGGAGTACACTGGGTAAATATTTACCGATGTTTCAAAGCATCGTGTGAGACGGGTAGCTCAGTCGGTATAGCGACTGGCTACAGGCTGGACGGTCCAGGGATCGAATCCCGGTGGGGGGCGAGATTTTCTGCACCTGTCCAGACCGGCCCTGGGGCCCACCCAGCCTCCTGTACAATGGGTACCGGGTCTTTCCCGGCGGTAAAGAGCGGACGGGGCGTGATGCTGAACTTTTACCCCCTTCTAGTGCCGTGGTCAATAAAGAGTAGAACTATACATCTACTCCCCCTATGGGCCGTACGGTCTGTACAGTGCGTCAGTGCCTGTACAAGGGTGCACTTTATCTTTTTACCTTTATCTTTCATTGCATCGTAGCCTCTTTATCTTGCCTGCACGAGAATCGAAGCAGATGCCGATATGATCTTTCAAAGCGTCCGCAGCTACTTATCGGTCTACACAGCGTAACCTAGAGGACTTCAGTCCGCAGCAATACCGCTGTGATACCTCAATGTCGGACTGAAAGAAGAACTTACAGACTAACTGTGTAACTAATCCAATGGTACAGGGTGTTCTTGTCAACAAAAATGTTTATTCTTGTTGTGTACTCAAATTTCCTGCCTGGATTAACCCTTTACCTGCTAACGTGGAGAATACGGTGAGCTCCGAATAATTATAGCAGATGGCAGATGGGATTTAACTCGGGGTTTAAAGGGTTAAACCCGTAATTTTTCATTTTTTAAGTACAGGACATTCGATTCTACTTCAAGCAATTTAAATCCAGTAAAAAACTTCACATCACAATTCTCTAAAACTTACTATACCATTGTCCACTTATATATGTCTGTTGCCCACCAGATTTCAACATGGAAGTTTTGTATTTATCTCTCATCCTTATGGTCTTACACGTCCCACAAACTCCACAGTTCCTAATAAAACCTGCCTAATCACATGAGGCGAGCAGCTCACATTACGCATGTCCTCAAGTCCAATACACGTCTGTAGAACTCCCCGCAGGTTAAATGTCTGACACACTCACCCCGACCGGCGTATTACAGCGCTCAGACTTGCAGCATTATTTTCATTAGATCTTGGATTAGATCGATGGACAGGAAACCGACCAACCTGACAGAAGCGCTGGCCGTCTTCCTCCGTCAGCTCTACACTTTCCCTCAGATTTCATCATCGTTCACAGTCACCCTCACATTCACAGTACAGGTTTATAGCCTGCCGAGCTGAAAATGCGCACTTAAACAGGCTAAGAAACAAACAATAGAGCAGACGTTCTTAGTTGACTGTAAGACGGTACTTTTCAGCTGCATACTTCATAGGATTTGAAAATGAATGAATTATTATTAAGATAAGAGAAAGAAAACCTGCGTGGCCTATTTAAAGCAATATTCCAAAACATCCTTGTAGTGACTGTGGAAAACCTGTATAATCACGGGACAGCCTAGACTACCCGGGTACAAATACCACACGCAACCAGCTGCGACCAAAAGATAATAAATCGACGTAACGCAATGCCATACCCACGAACTGAAATAATTAGATCTTACTTATTCACAAACTATTTAACGACGCCGTTAGTAGCTATCTCTCTCTCTCCTCTCCCTTTCTCTCTAATACACACACACACACTCAAACAGTTAAAGTTATCCCTGCCCAGGCCATGAAGCACACGTAGGGGGAGTAGAGGTGAACGTCCACTCGTTCTTAACTGCTGCTCTAGAAGGAGGTGAGTAGCGAACATCACGCGCCGGCCGCTTTACCCCCTAGAAAAGAACCCCAGTATCACTGAAATGCAGGTTGTGTAGGCCCCGAAAGCCGGTCTGGACATCCTCCAGTAGAGATAAATCTTTTGGGTCTGCCGAGATTCGAATTTCGGACAGTCCAGCCCGTAGCCTAGTCGCTATACCGACCACTCTATCCCGGTTCCATAATCACACATACACACACACACACACAAACACATGCGCGCGCGCGCGAGTCAACTCCCGATACAGCACCATTGTTTTGTCATCGCAATTCGTGACGCTATACTGGTGGTGACGGTAAATTTAAATACTGTATAAAAGGGAATTTCTGTTCCTGAGTTTCATTGGGCGTTCACTCAGGGAGGCGCTGTATCGGGGTTTGAATGTATATCGTCGAATGATGGTTGTATAATAAATATATTGGACAGCACATGGCAGGAAGAGGCCGTCTTCTAATTTGAGATAATATCCCAGCATTTTTTTTGCACAGATTGAAGAAAAGCATAAAAAAAACACATATATCCGGTATGCGGGTCAGTATTTGAACCCAGTACCTCAGAATATGGCGCATTTCTGAGACATAACGCGATATAGTTTGGTTAATAGGTACCGATGTTTGAATCCACTGAATCACACAGGGTGCTGCAAAAGTCACTTGTCATGTACACACAAGAGTGTCAAGTGAATTTGCGCCACACTGTATATAATATTGTCCATGTAATACACATTTTTACTTCCTCGCTTAATGACGGACAAGTCTGTACTTAAGAACGGCCTGTTCACACCGTGTCTCCTCCACAACTTCCCGTCAACAGAACTCCGCCTCCTATGCTCTTCCTTGCGGCGATCCTTTCTCCCACGTCGTCACATCCTCCACACAATTCTAAAAACATTCCGGGCAATTTCACATTTTCTTTTCCTGGACGTTCGGGGAATATGTTTTGCGTTCCCTTCTTCTCATGTACTCTCTTACCCGAACATGCCGTCTCGTGTGGTTGCAGCGGATATCAGGAATTGCTCTGCCTGCAGTAGGACCGAACACAGTGCCTTGAGATCCAGGGCGAAGTACAATGATATCACAAGGTCATACAGTTGGTTAGGTTGCAACGAATGCGTATTTTAGGAAGTAGCTCCAGGTAAAACAGCCTGCCCAGTTGTACGGGCAGACGATGTTTCATCAAACGAGAAATATACAGGATTTCTACAGTTTTCGTAACTTTCTGCCAGGGAGGTGGAGTAAGACAAACGTGTACAAATCCGAGCGATAGGTAACTGAAGAAACCAGCATTGTGTATGGTGACGCCTAATATTCGTGGGTCCTTGGTGTGGAACCTGATTTGTTATCATCATTGTGGCGTCTTGAATTTTGAGGCGGCTTTTAGACTTTCGTAAAATATGCACTCTACTGCAGTAACACATTACGTAGGTCCAATTACAACGTTTTGCTGCCAGATCAAAGACTCCATGTGATAACAAGAGTCAGTGAAATTACAGTTTAACACAGATAAATGAATAATACGATACGAAATCAACCCGAATAATTCGGCGACCATAAATTTAGGCTTCGTAACCGAATGTAGAGCTCTGCTAATTTTTGACAGGAAAATATTTAGAAGAATATATGGTCCTAAATATGAAAACGGGGAATGGAAAGTCGGACGAATCGAGAACTAGACGAGATGAGCAAAGGAGAAAATATAGTAAAATGGATAAAAGGGCAAAGAATAAGCTGGTTAGGTCACCTAGAGGGAATGGAGGAGGAGGATAGGATGCCCAAAAAGATCTTCACTCAAGAACTGGAAGGGACGAGAAGAAGGGGAAGACCCAGGAAAAGATGGAAAGATGAAGTAGAAAGAGATCTTCAGGTGCTGGGAGTGAGAAGATGGAGAGAGTTGGTGGCAGATAGGAAAAAACGGAAGGACATTGTTCGACAGACCAAAGCCCATAGTGGGCTGTAGTGCCAATGGAAGAAGAAGAAGAAGAAGAAGAAGAAAAACCGAATGTAGACTCAATGCATCATAAATGCCGCATTTCAAGTGCGAGTTGATTGATGAAGAATTTAAAATGATTGCCAAATGAATACCACCGACTGCTAAGTTTCGAATATCGAATGCCCCGTAGACGAGTGTCTACCAAAGGACATAACCAACTTCTCGCTCCGCCTTAATGGAACTTTACAAAGGACTCATCGTATCGTAGTTACTAGACTTACATCACACTTAAATATACGATGTTAATCAGATTAATTAAAATGCTTCATGGAGCTCCCTCATTCGGTACTGCGACAGCTTTACAGCTTCGTTTCCAACATTATCGGCTAGGCTTTATTCAGGCACACGAAACTGATTATAACCACTGTCTTGACGTTATTACCAGGACAGTATGGTGCACACCCTCTACGTGACAACTGCATACCGCACTGTGTCGTAATGAACTGTGCACGAAACACACAAAGGGCCGCAACAACGCTGTTTCGCTTTAATATAGAGAGAAACCCGGTTATAACGACATCGGTTTATGTGACGTCTCGTCTATACCGTCAGCTATTCTGTGTTAACAATTAATTCCCCACTATTAATCTCAGTTGCAGCAACACTCGTTTTTAATGGCATAAAACACTTCAGCCACCTTCACGGTGTTATATCCGAGTGCGAATGTAAACTAACAAATATATTTGATGTGTACTGGACCGTGCATCATCTTGATAACTGAAGAATAAAATCCAACTAGATGCCACTTATTACTTTATTATGCTTACGTTAGGCTCAACATGTTTCGGGCACCATTATGCCCATCATCAGGAGCTCACGACGATAGCGTTGGTTACCACATAGGCAGTCTGGTTCTCGAGTTGCTGCTGGTTGGAAGTTAAGTGCTGGCAGGATGGATAAGTGCCCGGTCCGAAAGCTGTAACACGTCGTGTTACAGCTTTCGGACCGGGCAAATAAGGACTCCTTATTTGGTCACGTTTGAGGAAGCCTGCTTCTCAGATAGTATGACCTGTACCAGAGACTGCAACAGCAGTTTTATGTACTCCTGATGATGGGCGCGATAGACGCCCGAAACATGTAGAGTAATTTAGCAGTAAATAAATATCTGCATACTGTTACATCTCGTCAGATTTCTTCAACCTAGAATTACGATGTACGGAACCACGAATATAAAATTTAGCGATCATTTCATTCTTTATCGACGATCACCCGTTGTGTTTCGTAAATTAATAATATATTGATGAAACAGTCCGACACAACTACTGTTACTACAAAACAGTCCGACACAACTACTGTTACTACAAAACAGTCCGACACAACTACTGTTACTACAAAACAGTCCGACACAACTACTGTTACTACAAAA
>Ga0123354_10021652_pt1 | contig 10132 bp, 11 predicted proteins | sample TergutLab28metaG_2_FD_97872 | JGI IMG/M metagenome (GOLD analysis project Ga0123354, IMG submission 97872) | Labiotermes labralis P4 segment gut microbial communities from Petit-Saut dam, French Guiana - Lab288 P4 | ecosystem: Host-associated > Arthropoda: Insects > Digestive system > Gut ...
CCCCCCCCCCCCAATATATACACTGTATGAGTATGGTAAAATGTAGGGTTACCTGTGTTATTGAATATGGTAAACGTAGTTACCACTGGACCTCAAAGGATAATTGGATTGAGGCGGAGAGCGCCATGGCCTATTTAAAGGTAGGTTTCCAGTATTAAACAGGCATGACTAGCAAAAAGTACAAAAGACCTTGCTCTAGCTTTTGATATTTTAAATATGTAGCTCCGAAGCACAGGTAAAGGAGCTTTACTGTGGTGTTCATACGGCCGCACAAAGAAAGGAACGGTGTGGCGAGAAATAAGAAGGTCAGGTTATGTTCTCTATGACTTCTTTACAATGACTTCTGAATGCCATGTCTTGAGTAGACCTTACTGACAGTGTTACATTGTTGTTACGACATGACAGCTTCTAATTTAATTCCACTGACGCGAAATTTTCGGGATGTCCTATACTTGACAACAAGCTGAACAGAAGTAACTAAAGTTTGTACAGTGAAACCATGGCACTCCCAGATGTCTTTGGCAGGACGCCATACGGAGAATATACACTAACCGTATTTGGACACTTCAACGCCCACCTTGAAATAAATTTGAATGTGTGATTTCTGTGTTATCCATCACTCAAACACGCCTATTTTGCTTCGCAGGTTCATATTCAAATTATTTAGCTTAAGAAGTTGGACTGTGGTATTCTTTGTCATGACATATTTTGGTTCTGCATGTGGTTATCGAGTCTTTTGAAGACCTTGCTGTCCACGTCTTTGGGTACAAGATTATACTCCAACCCTGAAGATGGAGACAATACTTACCTTCAAAATAATAGCAACCACCTATAATAATATATCAGACTGTCACAGTCTAGGAGATTAAAAACCGCATTGTCATCGTCTCGAAAACTTCAGATCTCATACAAATCTATTTACCTATAAATTGAGGATGTTTGAACAAAGTGCTGAGCAGAAAGTTGATAACTATGGCGAAGAGAGTAACTGACAGCTGGAGAAAATAAACCTATATAGTGGGTAGCTCCATAGATTGCATTCTGCATTAAACAAACTAGAATGATCAAATCGCTAAATTAGGCAGCAAGCGAGGAAGAAGCAAAAATTCAAATTTGTAGCCTAGAATTATAAAAGAAGGAGAATATTTGGGAGACCTAGACATGTGTCCGGATGACAACAAAAGGAGTGTAGAAACATGAAGCATGAATTTGGAGTGAACTGATGTGGTATTGAAGGTCGTCTTTACATTATCTTAAAATTATTTTGTATAATTGTACATTAATATAAAGAGGAGATCTCGTCTACACAGTTTTAATTGCATTGAATTTTTATAGTCTTCATATTCAAGGTCCTATATCCAGCCTGATGATGGCTACATATTTAGAGCCGAAACATGTAGTTGTGTTTACATGTATATGAAAGTTGTATATAGACTGTAATCATAATGCTTTTCTTTATATACGCGTATTTGAACACAGCGTGATTCTTCTTCCATTGGCACTACAGCCCACTGTGGACTTCGGCCTGTCGAACAATGTCCTTCCATTTTTTTCCTATCTGCCACCAACTCTCTCTATCTTCTCACTCCCAGCACTTGAAAATCTCTTTCTACTTCCTTTTTCCATCTTTTCCTGGGTCTTCCCCTTCTTCTCGTCCCTTCCAGTTTTTCAGTGAAGATCTTTTTGCGCATCCTATCCTCCTCCATTCTTTCTAGGTGACCTAACCAGCTTATCCTTTGTCCTTTCATCCATTTTACTATATTTTCTCCTTTGCCCATCATTTCTAGTTCTCGATTCGTCCAACTTTTCCATTCCCTGTTTTCATATTTAGGACCATATATTCTTCTAAATATTTTCCTTTCAAAAATTACCAGAGCTTGTTCTTCTTTCTTCGTCAACGTCCATGCTTCCGCTCCACACGACACTACCGGTCTTATTGGTGTCTTTTATAATACAATTTTAGTAGCTCTGGATAAAAGTCGACTCCTGAAGAGACTTATAGCGGCAAAATAAACACAACATGATGTCCTGTCTAAAAAAAAAATTTCATATATCTCAATGTATGAAAATAACTCATAGCACAGTTACGTGTACCAGAAAAAAAATTACTGAACTACTAACTTCACAAACTACATTCTTCAACAAATATTTTCGCTGTTTCAACTAAGACAAAATGGGCAGGATACAAAAAATATATGGTTGAAATAAGAAATGTAGTCAAAATTTTGGCAAGAAATTTCAAAGGAAACATACCACATGTCAAGCCTAGAATTGGGAAGATAGAAGAGATATATTGTGAGGAAGGACATTACACTCAATTAGGGGGCTGTAGGGCCCAAAGACGAACCTTAATGTTGTTACGACCATAAATACGTGTTATAACGCGAGACTTTCTTGAGTTTATTTCCTTTCTTATACTCCATCTCTTATTCAAGATATAATAACCAAATTAATCGAGCATTGTGCAATCGTAGCCCTCTGCGAGTCTCTAATATTATTGTTCTTGTTGTTGGTTTCAGGTTAGTTAACTTAATCTTTAAGATAATCTCATATTTACAATAGAAGACATAATTAGATCTATTCATTCAAACATACAGGGCTCATTTTATGACGCTGTCAGTATCGGACTATAGTCAAAAATGTAGGCCTGAGGAACTGCCAAGGTTCCGAAGGGGGCAGTCGAGAAACTAACTGGTGTAACGATCCAGCATTTGCCTTAGGGGAAAGAAAAAAATTGCGGAAACTTAATTGAGAATAGCGGATGTTATGGGCGAGACACGGAACAGAACGTCTCGAATGATAAGTTAGAATCATTTACGCCTTAGGCAACTTGCTCTGTAGATCGAAACTGTTATTTGTATACTTCTCATTTATTTATCTTATTAATTTTGAAAGATGTTATTAAGGATAGTTAAAATTACAATGTTAAATGCACAATAAACTGCCGCTGTAAATGTGATTTCATATATTTTCCTCAAATAGTAAGGCTTGACAGACTTTCAGCAAACTGTGGCAACCACCCTCTAAAATTTTAAGGAAAAATCTACAAAATAGCCTTACACTTCTGTAGAAACATTTTACTCGTCATATTCTGCTCTGAACTGGTGCCAAACCCGCATGTATGCTGTATTGCCCTTGTATGAAGTGTCAGTCATGGCTTCAATTTATAAGTCAGTACCCTTTGCTTCGGTAAAAGTAAAAATGCTATGCACCATTCTATCCTTTCCTCTTTCATAAAGACTTGCAGTTCAAGTGAAAATTGACTATGTGAATAGACCTTTGGCGGTATATTATTAAGTAGTTTCAAATTCGCGGCTCAAATATTGCGGTAAGACAGATGAAAGAAGTTCGTAATTTCTGCATTCGGTTGACAACATAAAAAATATGAGATGCTGGGAACATAGAGCAAGTATGTAGAAAATGACAAATTTGACAAATATATTTGCTTTCGCAAAACATAAGGAAAGAGACAGCTTGGAAGACCTAGACGTAGAATGAAGGATGGTAAGAGAATGTGTCGTAAAGATATAGAGTGACAAAGCGTACGGAGCTATGGTAAACATCCAGGCTCCACCATTTTACAGCTTCTAGACTGCAAGGACTAAGCTACATGGATTGGTTAGTTATTTAGGACTGTAGTAAAAATCAAGCAAAATCGTATTCGATATTCTTGCAGAGATTTAAGCTAAATACCACCATCCGAGTTAACACTGTAGGCTGAAACTTCAGCACTTGATACTACCATACTGAAGGTTTAACAGCCACTAGCCAGACTTTGTGTGGCACCGCATAATATGTGTAGCACCAGTCTGTTGCATTGACATTGCTTCTTTCAGCAGTAGTGCACTAGGGTACAAATATACATAAATATTTGTTATGCAAGTATGGTCTATTAGGACTTCTTTTGACACTTTTTGTGTTGGAATTCACTGCTGTTAACACTAGCATTTATGTAACAAAAAGGGCAAATAAAGACGGCAGTAAGAAATAAGATCTCCATGCTCTTCTTCCTTTAGTTATAACGAATTACTAAGCTACACTACTATACCTTCCGAGTTCAAAAATTCCCTTTCTATCTCTACTTTGTTCTGCTCTTACAAGCCGAAAATCTTTTCGTCTGACAGGTTTTAAGTCAGTCCTTAATGTGGGGCAGTAGCATTACATCTAGGTTTACAGTTCAGCTTGAAAATAGTTACAGTACTCTCCCATTGTAAAACACAGATTACATTTCTTCACAAGCAGCCGTAGCCGTTCTTCGACACTGAATATTTATGAGAAATAAGAATGGAACCTCAAAATAAAAATGAAAATATACAAGGTAAATATTTTAAAAGCTTCGTAAAACAAGATTACAAGATCATTCCAAAAACTCGTATCACAATATTTGCTCGGAGATTTCATAGCTGTGGCTACCGTACGCTTTGCAAAAAATACGGAGAATGTGTCATAATTTGTGCTGTCGTTATTAGGTCCTTGACAGAAAACTGGAGACAGAGAGGAACGTCACATTATTGTACAGAGGTAGGTTAAGTCATGCCGATTCCACTGGCCGCGCGGTCTAAGGCGTGGTTCTGCGGTCGCTCGCTTGTGGTATTGTGGATTCGAATCTTGCCGGGGGGCATGGATGTCTGTTGTGAGTGTTGTGTGTTGTCAGGTAGAGGTCTCTGCGACGAGCTAATCACTCGTCCAGAGGAGTCATACCGATTGTGGTGCGTCGTTGTGTGTGATCTAGAAACCTCGTGAATGAGGAGTCCCTTGCACGTTGGGGGCTGTTGTGGCAAAAGAAAAAAATTAATACTATAACTTCGACCACTCACCTGTATATTATTTAAGTTTTTTTTTGTGTATTCCAAGAGTTTCAAACACGTCAATAGTAAGAATATAAGTAGTAAAAAGTTTAAAGACTGCATTAGTAGGCCGACATAAACAGAGTGTACCAGGAGGAAATTGCCATTCTTCTGGAGACAGTTCCTGTGGGTGAATTATACCCATAAAACCAAACACACCCATACACGAAGTTTAAAGAATATGAACATAACGATAGGATTAGTTTCAAAGAATGAGAGTTGTTATACGTTTGTTGACTACCAAACACACAGTAAAGCCAGGAGTAAATTGCAATTTCAGTAATTGTAACACCAGTACTTTAACATATAATGAAGTTGAGAGTAATATTAAAATATTAATTAAATTACAAAAAACGGGTAATATTTACATAAAAATCTTCCTGTTGGTTCCCAGCACTTTAGGTGTGATGACCTGGCCTGCGGTACAGCTCGGCTTGGTTTCGGCTTAAGGACGGGTCTGAGCAGAGTACGTGTAACATATCATGTCAAACAGGTACAGAACCCATTCTGGTTGGGTCCTTGCATACCTAACGTTTAAACTTCGGAGGCAGGTATATTTGCTTATATGGATGTAAACTAACCTAAAGAACGTTCTCCAGTAGTGTGGTAGATTTCTCCTGGTATACTCTGTATAGGCGTACTTCCTATGTCTTTTTCACCTGATGAACGTATCTAAGCTACGTTTAAATGTTACTCTCAACGTAATACTGCAAAAAAGTAGGACCACGATTTTGTACATTGTCCATCGTATTAGATCCTTTAAGTGCCAGCAGTTCGCGGTCTGTGGTAAAATAACTAGAAATGTTTCTTTCTAAGAGGATCGGCTGAGTTGGAACATTTAGATCTGATGACAGATCAGATTCAGTTTCAGAGGTGCCGTCCTTGAAGAACTGTCCACAACGACAGACTGTTTTACTACAGTGTTTACTGCAGATCCGAACAGTGTCTTTTATAACTTACAATACCTATTACTGGATATTGTTTTGCCATATAAATATATGAGGACACTAAATAAATTATGCTTGTTTCGCATCCTGAACATCAAGGATTAAGATTGTGCGCATAATTTCAATACTGTTTGTTGTTGGGTAAGGGTGTGATTGCTCTCTTTGAATGACTATTATCAGTCAAATATTTTGTTAAATTCATAACATCATAGTGCAAACACATGAACAATATATAGTTCTTTAATTACAGTATTATTTCCCACATGTTCGCTCAGTAGACCGTCATTGAAGACGGTTTATTGACCAAAAAGTTTGGAAATGTTTGTAAATAAACAATCATATATTATTAACATATCTTTATAATGATGATATAAGTTACGTGTAATACACAGAAGTCTGGCACACTGCAAGAAATGCGTCATAAGAAGATCAGTTGCAGTGTCATAGAACTAAAAATAAAGCGATCTTTCTACAGGCCTGGCCAGGTCCTTCGGTCTCCGGCAGGATGAGGCTCCCAGATTCTATACACAATCGGCACATAAAGGTGGATAGACTGTCAGCCCTATGGACCGACCGCCTTTACCCCGCATGAGACATCTTTGCACTTCGACTTCATGTCCATAGCGCGATCGGAGCATAAAACTAAAGACACCAGTGAAATATATCTAGGCAAGAAGTGCGAGTACAGGAAAATACCTTTACACAGCGAAACTGGATATATTCCTGACAATATTGTTCACCCCCCCCCCCACACACACCCATTTCCAAGACAGAAATGAGATAAATGTTATTTTCGCTTAGAACGCGGAAGTAAAGTCTGTCTCAATATCCTCGCGTTATGGCGAACATCAAAAGTATGAGAGAAATTTAAAAATACCACAGAACGAAAAGTGTCATGACTCTGCCTACATGATATACACTACTGCTGGGATAATAAAATTTGCGAAATTATGATGAGTTTGGCATGCAACAGGAGTGGAGGGGACAAGTAATATATAAAATAAGTTAATGGAGGAAACCACATGCAAATAAGTGGCTGTTGGGAAGAGAGTGCACAAGGAAGGGTACTGTTAAGAAATGAGATATTAAGTTTTCAGGGCGAAGGACGTGAACATTACGGCGTTGGGGGGCGTAAAACAGCGCATTTTGGTATTTAGTTACCGAAGATTCAGGAAAACTGTGTTGCTACCGTAGTCGTGTTAAATGAGCAAGCGGGGTCTGAGAAGATGGTACAGTATAAAGGAAAAGGAGGACGAGAAGTGAGCATGAAGACAGCGTAGGATAGAGGTAAGGGTGGAAGGTAAGTGAACAAGAAAGTGATGTGGGAAAGATGGAAGGTTTCGAGGGTAAGTGACCTGAAGACGGATCTTGCGGTCGACAGTGTGAGGATGGAAGTGAAAATAACTGGCTTATTGGTGCGTGCAATTACAGCCTATAGTATTAGTTATAACGTTGAGACCGTTCATTGTCTCGAGTTTTTTGCATAATGAAGATTCGAAAACTGGGTCTGTTTCAGTTTTCAGACGTAAAGGGGAAAGTAGAAGGGTGTACTGTGTCCCGGAAAGTTGAGACATTTTATTGGTTTGATGGGTTTTTGTATGACATCCCGGTTAGTAATCATTTCATTTTCAATAACAAATTATTTTTTATTAAAAATGTATCGTGCAGCTGAAATATGACACTAAGAATAAATACACTTGGCATAAATTTCGTTCTGTTTCCGGCGATAGGAACAACCGCTTCTTGAACTGGACCCACCAGATTAAGGATGATTCCCCCTCCCGCCTCTCAATCAACGGCCCAGTACAAACAAACTGTAGACCAAGTACACTTCCAAAAGTCCGGTCAGGATTATTGCAATATACTATACCATCGTCACAGTCATTTTGGCTCGACTTTAGTATTAGTCATTTGAAACTTTCGGCAGTCCCACCACAGAATAAATTAGTATATGAATTATTCCATTTGTACTGCATTTACTACGAGAATGAATTGATCCCTGCCTGAGCGATGACAGAAACACTATGGCTGAGTCAGCTTTCATTACAGTAGTTAGGAAAGCGAGAAACTGGGTGATTAATGATTGGTAACCATGCACACAGGTAGCACGCTTCAGTGATCAGAACGTGAAGAGACGATACAATAAGTTGTAATTGAGCAGCTTCATTGTATGGCGATAACTGGGGCAACAAAACTCCTTTTGAGATCATTCCAGGGGTATGATCATGGGTATTGGTCGCATATGACTTCACATTCCATTCCTCCTCTGCTGGTACCGGGTCCTGTAGCATTAGCTGCTTACGTTTGCTTCAGTGTGGAACCTAAACCTGATGTGCCACTACTAATTCCATGACTCACAGTTTTTCTTGAAAAGCTGCAATTCGCTCGGCTGGGCAAAAAACCTTCCGCATTTTCAGAAAACCGAAGGTTTTTCATTAGGGTGTATACAACATCCACCTACTCCTAATTTCTGCAAGTGGTCTCTTCCCTTCTGGCTTTTTGGGCCAAAATTATGTTCGAATTTCTCATATTTCCCATCCTTTTTGCGGGTTGGCTTATGTCATCCCCCTTGATTCATTTATTCCAAAAACACATGACAGAGATCATAAATTTGAAGTTCCTTGTTAAGAAACTTACTCCAGCCCCCCCTTAATCGCCTCCCCCTTAACTCCAAACATTCTCCTACATATCCTTTTCTCAGACGTCCTTAATCTATGTTCCTCCAAGACCACGTTTCACACCTCTACAAATTCAGTATTTCCCTATGAAATGTTAACAACCATTCAGGATATAGCAGTACCACAGAAACAACAATCAATTGTGGAACTTGAAAGAGTAATCAGATAAAATTTTTAAAAAGAATGGCAGGTTTTGTCTCTTGCTTACAAAACAGTGCTATACATGAATGCAAAATTCAATGCACAGCAGTACTGCCCGAAGTTTGTAGCAGGAAATTTTGTTGTCCGCACACGAGTACAATAATTGTCACTGATACAGTTTCACATTTCGTTAGATTTGTCAAACACAAACCTAAGATATTTGACGCCGCTATGTTTCAAATTGTCCATATAAAAAATATTTCGTATACATCTTGAAGATACGTTTATGAAATCTTTCCATAAAAAGTTCGCAAGATTCCATGGAATCAAAAGCGATGTAGAGATTTGGCTCGCTTTCCGTCTTGCTTTACAAGCCCTACTACACTAAAATATTACGTCATTAACATGTGCTTATCTTACAAAGATCTGCTTTCAGACAAAACATCAAAACCCCACATCTAATGGCACTATTGTTCCTCTCACTTCGAGAGTTCCCTTGATCGTCATATTGGTATTATTAATGGTACTAGTGGGGCAACAAGAATGTTAAGGTAAATTATAAATGCAAGATGTTTATACCATACTTCAAAAATATCCAGAAACTGGTTAAAAACTATCAGGAGAGAATATCGGAAGTTCAAGTTCATCGTATCAAACAGAAATTTAGGCTAAAATTAATAAAATTTAATCCTGTGAAGTTCATTTAGTAATTAAGGCACAAGGAGAAGTAAGATCCCGGTAATGTTCTGGGATAAGTTCCTCACACACATTCGCATACAAGACGTCTGATCTGATCTTGTCACACATCAGTTACTCTTCACAAGACACTTGATGGCATTCCCCACGTCCATACAGCCCGGCATGACTTTTATCGGGTGCATACTTTCATATCACAAAGCAGACAAAGTGACACTCTTAAAGGACGGGTACCGTCAATAATTCAGAGATGCTGACTGCATTGAAAAAGCACGACAACAAGCACTGCTGAAAATACGAGGGGAGCTTGTTCTCTCAGACGGACTCCTATACAGCTGGTTCAAATTTTATTGGATGAGAAGATAAGAGACATAGAACTGACAGGTAATCAAACCAGAACTAATAAAAGTACGGTGAAGTTGGCCCCGAATTCAGATACTGCCTCATGACGGCTTATACGGGGTGTGGAAATAAATTCTCATTCTACTACACGTTGGAATTACGTAGAGGTATGTGGTCAGCGTCACGCTACTCTTGCGTTAACCATACTGGAAACAGCCGATGTTCAAAGGAAAATGTGTACTTCTAGACGTTGGCAATGGCGAAGACGCCCCCCCCCCCACCAAGAACCAATTGCTCTTACACTGTTGACTTATGTATTACAAATTTATCAATGTTTGAATTGTACATGAATGATATTGTCAATCTTATGCGTATTGGACCGTGCATCATCTTGATATTTGAATAATGGTTGACCAACTAGATGACACTTGCTTTATTATATATTGCTCAACATGTTTCAGACGTTAATACGTCCATCTTC
>Ga0123354_10021653_pt1 | contig 10132 bp, 6 predicted proteins | sample TergutLab28metaG_2_FD_97872 | JGI IMG/M metagenome (GOLD analysis project Ga0123354, IMG submission 97872) | Labiotermes labralis P4 segment gut microbial communities from Petit-Saut dam, French Guiana - Lab288 P4 | ecosystem: Host-associated > Arthropoda: Insects > Digestive system > Gut ...
GATAGAGGGGTGTCACGTGGTCAGCGCAACGGGTCCCCACAGCCGTTAATCTCTGTTTTCTAGACCTGGAGCCGCTACTTTTTTCATTCAAGTAGCCCCTCAATTGACCTCACGAGGCTCACGTTCCAGACCCACTACTACTCAGAAAATCTGGTAGCGCCGGGGATTGAACCCGGGACCTCTGTATCTGTAGCCAGAAACTCTGACCACTAGACCACAGAGGCGGTCACTTCGTATATATATGTATATATAAATTTAAAGGCATTAAGAAGTACATAAAACGTATGTGTGTAATTTTGCTTTATAATTCAGTGTAATTTATGTCACGCTGAAAATAATATACAATTTTTATAAATATCAGGACCTTGTGTTGTAAATATGCTCACGTATTCGTATTTTGGCGAGATAAGTTAGCAGCCGTGGCAACAAACAGGGGGCACAACCTTGTCTCCTTATTACACAGAACTTCTTTAGTGCTGGTGAGTAGTGGCCTGAGCAATTCTTGGAGATTTGCGTGGGAAAAATTCTCACGCCACTATTAGGCGCTATAATTACACTTAGAACTAAAAGCTAGAGGGGACAGCCGGCTTGCTTCCAGATTCTGGAGATCTTATATTTAAATATTTGCCTTGACATCGGGTATTCCTTTTGGAGTTTGTGTGAATTTTCTTGGTTCTTCCAGGTAAATTCCGGAAAAATGCTTCAAATTTAGTTACGATTGTTCCTTTCAAAATAATTTAAATTTGTAACACATTATAGTACTTTTTACTACCAGCGATCCAAGCGAACTTCTGCAGAAAAATGTTTGTATAAAATTTATGGGAAAAATATTAGGATGATCTGACACTTCGAAAATATGATGTGGAATCCAAATCCCACACATCATCTGTTGTAATAAAACTCACATTCATGTTGTGTTCGCAGCACTGATGCGCAGTAAAAGGTAAAGTTTTCCTTGTGCACCCCATGAAGGCACTTATGGGAACTAGAGGTGTAATTCCGCCGGTCCCAGTGGCGCGCGGTCTAAGACATAGTTCTGCAGCCGCTCGCCTGCTGAGATTGTGGGTTCGAATCTCACCGTGGGTATGGATCTGTCTGTTGTGAGTGTTGTGTGTTGTCAGGTAGAGGTCTCTGCGATGAGCTGATCTCTCGTCCAGAGGAGTCATACCGACTGTGGTGCGTCGTTGAGTGTGATCTAGAAACCTCGTTAATGAGGAGGCCCTGGCTCACTAGGGGCTTTTGCGCCAAAAACAAAAAACAAATGGAGGTATAGCTCCATTCATTCTGAACCTCGGCTCTAGATGGAAGTGACAAGTCAGCTTCACGCCCGGCCGCTTTACGTTCGGGAAAGAACCTTTGTGGGTGGACTGCAGCTCCGGACTGGATCTCTAGGAGAAGAGAAAGATTTCTTGTCTCTGTGAAGATTAGAACCCCAGACCGTCCAGCTCGTAGCCTAGTCACTATACCGTTACGAGTGTAATGTGTGAACTGTGATTCCCAGTTCCAAAGTACCGAGTCATGACGTTAAATTCGTTGTGTCTGTAGTGAAAGTAGTGGTAAAAAGTACTACTGTTGACCACTCATATCTCGTTCCTTGGTCTTCCTAACGCCGACTTGGTGGGCACTACGATCCCTCGAAATACCGGGTAGCACTCATATAACGATACAGCATGACATTCCAGAAGACGTTAATCCTTAGAATTTCGTGGTTATTTTAAACTTCAACTGGTTCTGTCTTTCCGATTTTCTTTTTTGTGACAATTGCATATCACTATTTAAATGCAGCAACTCAAAACTGGAACGGACAGATATACCCGTATTTCTTCAATCATAGGTTTCAGGATTGGCAGTTTTACAGATTCCGAAATAGGCTATCAGATAACTTGTATAAATATGGTCGTTATGGATGATGTGAGTGCCCTTCACTTTCTAGGATCTGTAGCCTAGTGGAATTTCATGGGCTATGGCCGATAGCTTGGCAGCCCTGATGAAGTGTCATGGCTGCAGTGGTGTGAGAAGTGTTGTGTTTTGTGCTGCATGTTCTGAGGAATCGGGGTCAAAAACGTAAGTAGCTGTTAACAGTGATATTTATGTTTTGTTACACCTGTATATTTAGCCTGTTGAAAAGCGACCGTATTCCATTCGTAATGCAATATTAATAATAGAAGTGAAGCTATGGAAGTTTGTAAAACTTTGCGTACAACTGCGTTAGTGATTCCAGTCGAATATTGCAAAGCTAGCAGTAAACAGACCCTTTGAAACAAATGCTGGCCATTCGCAGTATATGATCACTCGATGTGGGGGTGACATAATATATTATAAACACCTTGACATGTTACCCAAGAAAGTAATTTTGCATTAATGTAGACCAGCTCATCACGTGTTTCTTCACATTAGTAATTTCGCATCAGGAATAGATTCAATCTGCAAAAGTTTTGAGAACAAAAAGCACAAATATTATGTTATTCAGTCACAGCATTAATGTAGATAGCCCGTATCGTCAAGTGTTTCTGCAGGTTATTGGTTTCACATCAGAAATACCATTTTACAAAAGTTTTGAAAACAAAAATCACAAATAGAATATTATTAAATAACTTTTTGAAAAAATGTTAGCTGTCAAAGAAAGCGGGGAATGAAAGTACGACACTTAGAATTGAGTATCTGTCCTGTGCTTTAACATTTACACCAATTTGACTGTTTCCTTTAACATACATGTAGACCGTAGTGTCAGAGCACCCTGTTACGGACAAATTCGCTATCTCACTCCCACAAAGACATGCTGTCTCTTACCTCGTCAGCTTCACACAGTCAGCGCAACTGGTTGCGGTAAGTCCTGTCAGTACTGCGGTTTCTATTCGGAGGTTGATATACTGGCCATGTTATAAAGTTATCGTAACAGCTAAGGTTTTGCGGGGTTCACCTCAAGTACGATCCGAATCTGGAACACGCACTATCTCCGATTTTCCCGCCAGGGATCTTTCTGAGTCGTGTTCCAGTTTAAGTTTGCTCCTCTAGGTAGGCAGCTCTCACAAAGAGCTTTACTGACGATAGGATGGCAGTGCGGTGACGATACTACAGACACGACACGATATGAACCCCTCTCACAGGGAGTGGTCGTTCAGATGATATGCATCGCTTCAGAATGAACATGACATCAGACGAATATGACATATTTGTGATAAATGAGAAGAGGATTAAAGAAGAATTAACAAGAAATGAGTACTCTGCTCACACTTACTTTAAAAAATGGTGAATTGGGCGGTTCTGTTATAGGGAACTAGAACACGCGAATTAAATCTTAGTTTGAATGAAGTCATCCCGTTGCGTATCTATATATTCCCTTTATTACTATATATTGCCGAACAATAATAGAATATAATATTAATGCAACATGTTTCGACTTACATTAGACTTAACCCTACTTATAATAGCATAGTAAATATAAGTCACATTGTGTATAAAAAACACTGTAAGCCATATTGGATCCCAAATGCGCACAACCACCCTGTAAAGCAATAACGGTTCTTAGTTTAGCCTGAAGATGACTAATGTAAGTCGAAACATGTTGCATTAATATTATATTCTATTATAGTTGTGTTGACGGCAATATATAGTAATAAAGTGAATAAATCTTAGTAATTAACTAACATAATGTACAAATTATTGTTTTATAATAAGTTTATTATATTCCTCTAAATGTTTCGAGCACTATGTGCTCATCATCAGGAGGTCAAAATTCTATTATACAGTATCCGGTATCGTCAGGCCTGTAGGCGTGCACGGGACGGCCACCTAGGGAGTGTGATGATACCAGATGCTGTATAATACAATTTTTACCTCCTGTTGATGAGCATATAGTGCTCGAAACATGTAGAGGCATATAATAAACTTATTATAAAAAAGAATTTGTGAATTATGTTGGTTAATTACTAAGATTATGCTGAGATGCACGGTCAGCAAAACATCAAAACGCGAATTAAAGGTTTAGAAGAGGGAAGTTTTAAATTTTGTCTCTTTTTTAGTGAGAGGATCATAGCAGTCGTAAAAGACAGGGTGTTTCCCAACAAGTTCCACATGTTTACCGTTTGCTTCCTCACCGGTGCTGGCGTAAACTAGTAAATCATCTTAAAATCCCATGAGATTCTAGCGTTATGTGGCGGTATGTGTAAGTGTAGGCGACTGCAGACACAACATATTCATTCGTCATCGTATATCCTAAGCTAATCTCATTGCTGTTTTTTTCGCCATAATTTCTTATGCAGTGTTCAGTGAGAGAGCTCACCTTTCCTTTTTCCTTGGAAATTTGATTAGTCTGCACAAAGCGTTTCCCTCTAAATGATGTTGGCCATTCGATTCACCATTTTATGTTCCTTCCATTTCTTTTATTGTCCAGAGTTATTTGAATCAAAATGAACCAGCAGTGTCGCCAATGATTTTTGTTTCTTGCTCTTCGGCGTCGTTATTTTTTCCCACAGCGGTCTTGAAACTGGTGACTATATTTTTTTTAATTGTGCTTCGACTTGTATTTCAGATCCAGAAGCAGGGGGTAAAGGAGGACCTCTTGAGAGCCATGTTATGATCCATTCGAAAGGCAATTTTTTTTTGCCATAGAACGATATCGTTTTCCTGAAACTACCAGTCACCAAAAACGTTTAGCCCTCTAAAAACGAGTGATTACAGTTTGTGCTATCAACTTTACTGCTGAAAACTATGAATTTTTCAATCACAGACTGTGCGTCTATTGCCTATGATTTTCGTATTAAATGGGGTGTATTACCCTACAGATTATACCATTTGTTTTTCTAATGGACACAGCCTTTGATCACTCTGAGGTACGAACTGAATCTTTATACGTATATGTAAAGAAGATTAATTGTTTTAAGCTCACGGTTCCGTGCATCGTAATTCAGTGTTAATAAAAATCCAACCAGAAGCAACAGTATGCAGATATTTATTTACTGCAAAGTCACTCTACATGTTTTGGGTGTCACAGCACCCATCATCAGGAGTACTAAAAACTGTAACCACAGCCTCCGGTACAGGTGACCTGATCGGCCACGTTGGAGGGAAGTAGCTGTACCAGTATTATGACCTGTACCGGTGGCTGCGTTTAGAGTTTTTAGAACTCCTGATGATGGGTGCTGTGACACCCGGAACATGTAGAGTAAATAAATATCTGCATACTGTTGCACCTAGTTGGATTTTTATTAAGATTAATTCTATTCTGCAAGGGGTTAATGTGTCTATCACATCGGTCGAATTATGTGTTTCATGTAAAAAATCACCAGTAACTTATAAATTCATCGCAGTTTTTACCTTCACCGAACTCATTTAATGCAATATATATATATAGGATGGAGCAAAGGTCACTTGCCAGGCCAGGACATTTCTCTTGTTAATCACTGAATGTTTGTGATTTTTCGGTCACACTATATGTAATACATTCTGTGGTGTTTGGCTTTGTGAGATGCAGTTTTGAATATGAATCGGGTGGTATAGGAGGCTACCGACAAGTCGGAAGAGTTAAAGTGGCTTGCACATATCAGAGACGTTGTCGCATCACCGCACAAATTAAATGCCTAGTGTTCTGTTGCGCGACTAAAATCTAAAAGTTTCCATTCGCTGCAGTGCTGTCATCTACTTCATGGCGAATCCCATTAAACTTGTTGAAATATTCCATTCCTCAACATTTACAGGACATTTTGTAGCGTCGTAGAAAGAAAGAGATATGGGGAAGAACAGATAATCAGTGAGAATGACAGAACGGCAGTGCAGAAATGGTAAAGTTGAAATATTATGTTTCTAACGTGGTGCACTTTGTAGCGTGAACGCTGTGGTAGATGTACTTTCTACATCAGCGCTGTATTCGATTCAGACTAAACAATGGGTGACTCTATACTCTTTTGTATAATATATTATGAACCGTCAATACACAACATACATCAAACAAGATTAAATAATTAAAATTAGGTGATATTTGGCAACATGTTTCGGCCGTGACCGACCATCTTCAGGCCAACAAAGAACAACAATTAAGGTACAGTAAAAACAGCACTCAATGGGATCCCATTTCGTCCACATTAAACCTTGATAAAATATGAAAATTCTTACTTATGATTAAAGCAGTGGAATAGTATGGTAAATGGTAAAACTAAACCTTCATGTACTGTATTCAGGCCTCTCAATGGTTCACAAACTAATAGTATTGTGTATATGTCAACAACAACGTGGTTTTCGTGCGTCGTGTCACAATAGATAGGTACTTCTTTGCCTATTGCTTCTCCTCTGTATGTGTAGGATCATACAGTTGTGCAGAACAGCAGTTGTTTTTTGTATTCACCAAGTCACTATCTGCCATTTGTGTTTCTACTCTTGCAGTTATTGTTGATTAACTTATTAATAGACGTGAGACTGTCACAAATTCTCATGAACGGTAAGTTTCACGCGGAAGCACACGTACGTAACTTAAATATGTGTAGTAGAACTCGGACTCACAGTTTGTTGTGGTATGATGTCACTAGTTATGATGCCGTGAATGTTCGATGTATACTCTACTTTTATGAATTCTTCATCAAGGTAGATTTTCGTTTTTGAAGTTTATTTCGTCCCGTATAAAGGACGCTGAAACCGATCTATACATAGTTGACCTGTAAAAGGGAAACTAGCCTTCAGTTGGTGCGAAGGATTGGTACTTTCCAAAAAAGTGAAGAATTGGTAAACGTGTCGGTTCCTGTAACCACTATCAAAGTACAAAATTCACATCAGTTAACAGTTTATTATCAGATTCCGAGAATTTCAACATATTTATACTGGCTCCTGCCACATTCACGATTCTGTCTTCCAGACACGCGTAGCTATAATATTTTACACGTATTTTGTATTTAAAATTTTTTCAAACACCCTCGCTTGTCGACTTGCAAACTTTTCACTAATTATTATTTGCCTAGAGAAAACGAGACAAAGAACTGCGAGTATTTCCAGAGTAAATCGAAACCAACCATAGCAGTTAACATAATCTGAGAGTCATAATGAAGTATGTATTTTCCTAATGTTGATATTGTGATATTGTTGTGTAGTTCCTCTCTTTTCTGTTGTCAATGCGAACACTAGATATTGACGAACGTCTGTAAATAAAGCGGAAATGTACAATCGTGAGTGAATATGAAATGTATAATTTGAGGAATTCCGTCTAGTTTCGTGGAAAACTGCGTTTCAGTTAAGCTCAAGAATTCTCAATATTGTTATTCGGTAAGCTTTATTTTCTTCTTGGCTACAATTTTCTTTATGTACTAAGATTTTCGTGTATTCATGTAACTGCTGTGCTGTGTAAGAGCGCCGAGTCAGCTTCTTACCATCACGTTGTGAATGATTTCCCTTTTATTTGACAACATATAAATGTATGTACTGTGGTACCGCGGTAGCACAGTGTTTAAGGTGCTGCGCTAAAAATTTGAAGGTCGCTGGTTCGATTCCAGATGGTGTCATTGGAATTTTTCATTTACATTAAATCCTTCCAATCGCACTATGGTCCTGGGGTCGACTCAGCCTCTAACAGAAATGAGTACCAGGAGTATTTTCTGGGGGTAAAATCAGCCGGTGCATAAGGCTGACAACCTTACTACCATCCTGGGCTATTGTCATGTAATCTGGGAACCTTAACTTCCTGGAACACTCTGGGCACCTCGGGCTTGTAATGGGACTGATATACCTTTATAAATAAATAAATAAATATATATATATACACATATATATACATACATACATATGAATCGATTTTTACCCCCTAAAACCTACCGCAAACACCTTACAGCTCCTCACAGCCTCCTTAATTTCAATTTTTAATAAACAAAAACTTTTTGTGCTATATTTATAAGGATTTTGACCAGATCTTCTAAAAGTAGCAGGTGCTATATATTGCCTTTTGCACTTATTACTAACAAGTGAAACAATAAATATAGATATATAGTTTTTGTCATATTGATATTATTACAACGAGAAAGAAACACCACAATGAATAGTTCACGCGTTTCCAGGACTTCTGATAACAAGAGCCTTAGGAATTCACATTCATCGAGCCGGTTTTGGGTCCCAGTTTTAGTATTACCATTTATGTGAAAATTTAAACTGTGAATGCGTGGTAACCTGGAATACCACGATGGTAATATAAATATTTCGATAAATTATCTAATTATTCTAAAAGTTACTATGCATGAAAGCACTTATGTAGACACACATATAGAAATGGTGCATCGGTGCGAAAACCGCAGTTCTGCAACACGTGTTTGGACAAGTGTTTATAAACATTTGATGTGTCGGAAAATTTGGCAGTGAAGAGGGGACTCCCTGAGGATGGCGCGTCGGAATATTAGTTAAACGGTGTTACTTGGTATGAGACAAGTGGCGCCCTGAAACGGTGGTTTGGGAAGACGTAATTACACACACACAGAACGTTAACAGAAACACAGCAGTGACTGCCAAAAACTAAATTAGTGAAAGGTCTTTAAAAATATATACATTGCCAATGGAAACGGTCCCCTGTGGTGTTTTGTGTGATGACATGTCAGAATGGTTAGAAAGGAAGGGAACAACCATCAGACAAACGTGTAAATATAAAATATGGGATCGCTTTGCCAAACAAATCATAAAAGCTGATTCGGACGATAATTTACACGGAGGAGTGTTCATATTACTGAACATAACAAAAAAATTTTGAAATGGAAATACCACCAGAAATATCTGAGACGGTTGATATAATGCACTAGCTTTCCAAATTCTTTTATATGGAATCAAAATTTTGAAACTTAGAAAATGATAAAACGCGATTTATGTCAATCGAGATGAAATTTTTCAGAACAGCCGGTTACACCCTTTTTGACCATAAAATGAATGAAGAAATTTTGGAAGAGTTGAAAGTAGTACCAGTTGATGAGAAACTGAGAAAGTGCAAATGAAATTCGTTACGACGTGTAACAAGAACGAACAACAACAGGATGCTAAAAAATAATGCTGAATTTTAGACCAAATGGACGCAGGTGACTTGAAAGATCTTTGAGGAGACTATTAGACGAGGACGAAGCAGGTCTACCAAGGCCTAAATCGTGATGAGTGATGTTGATGATCTGCCACACTGAGGATATAATAAGACAGGCATGTTCGTATAATGTCATATTGAGATGCCTTCGCGTAACCATTGTTGCCATGTAAAACCAGTAAGTATTACATATTTTAAGCGCGTGTCTCTATTATTGCCTTAGTTACCCTGCCTGCAAACCGCACCTTTCTGCTCTTCGAATATTATCATAAGTGGCCTCTCTGGCTGTACCATATTTGTACCCATTATCTCGCACGCGACTCGATTTTCGTGAAAAATTTGCTGCACATAAAATATGTTTTGATTTTGTCTGCAAATTTTGTCTGAAACACTTCTTGTTTTAAGAAGAGTTTAGCGAGGTGCTATCATAAATGTACATAGGTCTCACGTAGAGTGCCTGTTGTACGTGTTAGATTTTAATGAAATATGATTTTTTTTCAACAGAGTTTCCAAAAATATTCACATATCAAATTTCACGAAAATCCGTACATTGGGAGACGAATTGTTACGTGCGGACAGACAGACAGAGGTCACGAAACTAATAGTCGCCTTTCAAAGTTCTACGAACGCGTCTGAACATTACTGCAGAATGAAATTTGCGAATAAAGTGTAGATGTTTATTGCAGACATATTTCTTGCAAATATTATTTTAATTTTTTACGTCATAAACTAGGCAGTCTGGTACATGATATAGTACTGAGTGTGTAAATTTGAATTAGAATAAGTAAGGAAGTCTGGGAATGTGGCACTTATGGGTGAGGAGAGGGGCGTGTGTAGGGTCTTGGTGGGAAAACCGGAGGGAAAGAACCACTGGAGAGACCTAGGCGTAGATGGGTGGATAATATTAGGATGGATCTCCAGGAGGTGGGATTTGGGTATATGGACTGGATTGGACTGGTCCAGGATAGAGACAGGTGGCGGACGCTTGTGAGTGCGGTAATGAACCTTCGGGTTCCGTGAAATGCGGGGAATTTCTTGACTAGCTGCGAACCAGTTAGCTTCTCAAGAAGGACTCTGCACCATGAAGTAAGTAAGTAAGTA
>Ga0123354_10021654_pt1 | contig 10132 bp, 10 predicted proteins | sample TergutLab28metaG_2_FD_97872 | JGI IMG/M metagenome (GOLD analysis project Ga0123354, IMG submission 97872) | Labiotermes labralis P4 segment gut microbial communities from Petit-Saut dam, French Guiana - Lab288 P4 | ecosystem: Host-associated > Arthropoda: Insects > Digestive system > Gut ...
CACACCCACACATTACAAAACCCACACATACACACACCCACACATTACAAAACCCACACATACACACACCCACACATTACAAAACCCACACACACACACACCCACACATTACAAAACCCACACGTACACACACCCACACATTACAAAACCCGCTCATACACACATCCACACATAAACACACACACACACATACACACATTACAAAACAAGTTAAAACAACCACAGTACAAGATACACACATCAAATAAAATAGTCACAATACAATCAACTACCCTCAGTATAAGGTCACCCTATCTATGATTTAGTATCCTTTTTTCTTGAGTTAAAAGTGGTTCAACTAAACAAGGTACTTGCTGCGTTCCATGGAAGCCAGAAGTTCATTACCATCGAAACAGACATAGACTGCATCTTATTCAGGGATAGGTGAACCCATTCCACATCCTCACATCTTGAATATTTAGGAAGCATTACAGTGTGATGTTTTCTATGCCCGTCTATCCCAACTGCCTCTTTCATTTGGGTTTTCAAGATCATAAAAAAAATCTGGTGAACAGTTACAAAATCTGATGTTCTTGCTGAATGTTATATGTGTTGGACGCCAAGTACCAAATATTTCTGCTGTAAAACTCTTCTTTTAAGAGTATGTATTTTATTATCAGTCGCAAAAGTTGGGGTTTTTTTGTACTGACGTAAGAAGTTTGATCTGTTTCTGCCAGGGTCCTCTAGCTTCCCTGCTCTTCTCTGGTACCTTTGACCAAAGCTACATTCCACACGCCATCGCTTATGCTGCGTGTCTTGGTGAACACAACCAGCGCTGCAGCGGCGGACCTGATAACTACTCGGCTAGTGATCCAGGACCTGCTGCATGTTCCGCGCCCGCACCAGAACCCAATCCCGGTGTCGTCCGTGGAGGTGTTGTCGTCGCTAGTAGCGTCATGGCTGACGACAGTTCCACTCCGCATGGTGCTGCTACGAGCATGTACTATTCACGTAATATCACCGTGTTTGCTATGGTGCTTCTCCTAAATCGTGTCGTCTCATACGGCTTCGAAGTGACTTAGTAAATGATGTAAAGGAGGAGAGGGTAATATGTCACTCTTACTCGAATTGTTACCAAGACTCGCAGAAATTCTTTCGCGGTTTCAGAGCCTGAAAGATAGCTGATAATGAAAGATAAGCAAGGGGAAACTTGTGCTCAGTGCAAGTATTTGGACAAAAGAGTAAGTGCTACAGACTACAGTCCTACGCAATGAAAACGCAACAAAACTCGTACAGTGTACTGAATTAAAGTAATACGATGTTTGCTTGTACTGAATATGAAATACTATCCATGAAAACAATTTACAGTAAACTAAACTTCTTTCTACAATTAAACCAAACGTATGAAGCCAGAAACTTTGTGTTTGTATTCTGTGGTAGCGAAGTCACAAGCACTGAATCCTGATCTGTCATTTCGCCCATTACAGTCACACATCGTAGAAATAAAGTGTTGTACATCTTACAATCAGATAAAAGTGTGCTACAACAATTCGTTGCGTTTTTAGAATCGGTGATAACCACCAGGTATTTACGACCTACGTAGGACGGTTGCCATCGCTGAACCGGCGCAACCGAACGACCACCGCGATATTTCACATACTGTTGATAGCGCATGCGCTTTCAGGGTTGCAGAAGCCGCAAATAGTGATGTGTTATCTTACTTAGGTTTTTGAGTTGGCCACGTTGAATTGGCCGCTGAGAAGAATGGCTACGTAGATTTTCGACCTTCCTGTTCTTATTTTGGGCTTATACCTCAACGTTCATTCATCATCACAGAAAGTAAGGACTGCCTTTTTTTTCTATATACTGGATAAAAGTGCGTTCTTTCCTGTACAGTTTACTATAGTTGTTCCCTTAATTTTTAGCTTTCATGGAACTTAAGGTAAAGCAATCCCATTACAGGCCTGGACAGGCCCTGAGGGTTCCAGGAGGTTGAGTCTCCCAGATTTCAAGACACTCGGGACGTGAAAGTGTTAAGGTTGTCAGCTCTACGCACCGACCGCCTTTACCCCCCAGGAAATATTTCTGGTACTCATTTCTGTTACAGGCTGGACTTAAGAATTTCGAAAACAAAAAATGACGGAAATGTTGTCAATGAACCACCACAGGGTTCTGTGCATTCTGTTACTGACTTCCAGTAGTGTAGAAAATCTTCCGGCTGTTATTTAAATGGTAATGATCCTACGCTTGTTTTTGGATTGTATTCTATAATTATCTGCAACTATCACGGAATTTCTAGCGAAAATCTTGTAGTCAGGCAAGACCATTGAGGAATAAATTTTATTTTCAGCTTCTGTTGCAAGATTCGAAAAGTTATTAAGTGGGGAAGTGTGGGGAATGAGAATAGGTACATATCTCTTGAAATTTATCGACACAGCGATGATAGTTTAAATGCAACATCACTCGCACATCTTTTTTCGAAAAGGCACCTTAAGTGACACTTAAAGGGGAAACATTATTTTGCAGTAGGAAACAATAAAATTATCGCCGAAGAGGAATTTTCAGGCGCGTTCACACAGTTGGGAAAAGCGACTATTAACTTTTTCTTGTCTGCCTTCCCGCACGTCTATTTCCGTCCGCATGAAACAACTAGGCTCACACTAAACGGATTTTTATGAAATTAGACATTGGAATATTTTTCGAAAATCTGCCCAGAAAATTCAAGTGGCATTAAAATCCGACAAGAATAACTTGTGCTTGATATGAATAACTAACAACATTTGTGATAATATCTCGCTCAGTTCTTAGAACGAAAAAAATTTTCAGACAAAATTTTAGATACAATCAAAACGCACATTTTATATCCAATAACTATTTTTTTCCGAATCCGCTTGTGAGGCACTCTGGTAAAATACAGTATAGCGAGGCAGCCCACAGATGGCAATATAATACGGCGCATGCGCATTGCATTCTGCATAACTAAGATTACAGAAACACGATGTGAAAATTTGATAGTTATTGTTTCTCCACGTGAACACTGATTACATGACCGCCCCTCAATATTGCGTTTACAGACGCATTGCCTATCTTGTTACAGTTGAAGCAATACATGTTTAGTATAACCGTCCCTGATTTGCGAAGCCTGGCATGTTAAAGTTGCCGAACTAAATCACTTTCCTCATAGACCCAACAAAGGCAGATACCGCTGGAAGGAAATGGTACTATTGGTTTACGAAACGAAACCCACAACTATGTCTGAGGCAGCCACGTGATAAATTAAGTCCAGAGCAGCAGATTTCACTGAGGACGGAGTCAGCGCTGAAAGACTTATTGAACACACAGTTACTGCTACTAGAATCTATGTGTATAACGTATAGGTAACTGCTTTAACAACCTTGAATTTTACGTTTTGCTGACCGTGCATCCTGTTACGACTCTGGGTAAATGACCAAATTGATGCAAAATTACGTTATACTCGTATAAAAACGTTTATTGTTATAATCCTCTACATGTTTCGAGCAACTCTGTGCTCAACATCAGTAGGTCGAATTGTGTTAATGCAGCATCTGGTATAGTACTGTCTGTAAGTGACCGTACGGCGTGCAGGTTGAAAAGGAACTGCTTTCTCAACCTGCACACCGGACGGTCACTTACAGACAGTACTATACCAGATGCTGCTGTATTAATACAATTGCACCTACTGATGATGAGCACAGTGTTGCTCGAAACATGTAGAGGATTATAACAATAAACGTTTTATATAAAGTAATTATGCATCAAGTTGGTCATTTACCCAGAGTTGCCTTAACAACGTTTTAGAAAGAACAGCGGAAAGTGATTTGGAGGAAAGGAATATCGCAGATCTGGAACTGTCTGATACGTCAGCGCTGACGTCTGCTATGAACCTCCCACGGTGATACAAAAAAACCCCCGCAAAAGTATGTACAGATTAAAAAAGTGAGGAACCGACAGGATTTTTAGGCGCTTTCGCAAAATTTCGAAAAGCGACTACTAGCTTTGTCATGTCCGTCCGTCCGTCTGTCCGCTTGGAACAACTCGGCTCCCACTGGACGGATTTTCATGAAAACTGATATTAGAGTATTGTTCAAGAAATTATCGAGGAAATTAAAGATGAATTAATATAGGTAAAAGTAAAGATAAAGTGTTCCCGTTACAGGCTGGGTGTGGCTCAGGTATAGCTCTACTCTCCCATGACTGCGGCACTAGAAGGGGGTGTGTGGTCAGCAGCACGCCCCGGCCGCACCTTAATCCCGTGAAAGACCCGGTACCCATTTTACAGGAGGTTTGGTGGGCCCCAAGGCCGGTATCGACGGGCGGAAAATCTCGACAAACCGGGATTTTTTTTAAACATTTATTGTACTTTCAATCATATAGATAGGAACTTAACATCGCTACTGCCTCGTGTTTTGGTAGTGCGTTTCCCATACCATGTCATCTAGCACTTACACTTGCACAGCCTCACTCCAGCGGTATGGGGGTTCCTTTCCCTTCACTATGTCCCATCCTGACAGCGGTTTGCTCCTTCCTTGGGTTCTCGCCTAGAGAGCGGGCACTGTCTAGATTATCGATAGACAGTTTCTACCTGCCGCATCCGGCTGACCGCCCAGTATGACTGCCATCTCGCGCGACGCAAGAAGTCAATATAGTCGAGCAGTGTTAGGTGTCTTTGCTGCTACATTCGGTACATAACGAGATGTGCTAGTAACCACAGTATCGCTTTATGTCGCTGTGGTGGCCAGAATTGGAAATGGGGCCGTAGGCACCAGTCGGCGGGAATGAGGCGCGGGTCCGTTCGAAGCATCTGCGCAATTCTTTCCCTTGTCCACAACCAGATAGCCGTTCCTTTGTTTCATTCCGTCAGCCGGTGTGCTAAGGTGTCTCGCCTTCCACGGTGTCTGCAGCGATCCGACTCCACGAGCCTGATGACGTACAGGTGGTCATTAGTCGGCGCTATGTCATGTACCACGATGTATCACATGGATGCGATTTCCTCTGATACCCAGGCCATATGTAGGTTTTTCCACACCTGCACCCATTGTGTGTCCGGATGTAGCTGCTTTATCCTCATTTCTCGGGATTCTCTCGTCGCTGCCGCCATTGTATGTAGAGAATTGTAGACGCGCAGTTTGAATGTCCGGAGCGTTTCGTCATTCCCGGGGGGGTGCTATGTAGGCCATGTCCAGCGTATATCGGTATAGATACTCTAACGTCATCGGTATCCATCGTATGTTGTAGGGGTTCGCCCTGGGTCCATCCAAGTTCCACTTCCGGAGGCATGTCGCTGTTGCAGAGCTCTACTACATGTTTTGTGTCCACATTCGGCCGATTAAGAGAGCTCGACACTTCGCTTCGATGTCAATTAAGCCCCACCCTTCTTTTCTCTTCGGCTTCTGTAGAGTCGATATTGGTACCCGGAACGTTGCTCCCTTCCATATGTACCACGCGATAGCAGTCGTCAGTTGTCGGGTACACGTCGTGGGTGCCGGGAACACCAGCGTCTTATGCCATATTTTAGCTAGGAGTTATGCTTGCACGTAACGAATCCGTATGAGAGGCTTATGTCCCGCTCGTATATATCCCTTGCCTGGACTCTCACCTTGCCCGTTATGTTCTCCCAACTCTTGTTCATTGAGTGCTGGATGGTACTCGCGAAGAGGACGCCTAGAATCTTTATTTCAGTTTGGTATGGTATGCTCAGGGTATCCGTGGATGTACTCCATCTTCCCACCGCCAGGGCCTTCGATTTCCGTGTGTTCAGACGAACTCCCGTGGTTTTTCGTAGCATTGTATCGTCTCACTTATGACAGATACGTCCGTCGGCGTCATTACAAAGATCTTGATATCGTCAGCGTAAGCCACCAACACTATCTTTCGGGCTCGCTTTCCAATCTGGATACCCGGTAGTTTCTGGTCCAAGATGCGGAGTAGAGGGTAAACAAATAAGGCAAAGAGCATGGGGCATCCCTGTCTAACTGAGCTATGAATCGGGTTTGGCTTAGCTACGTGGCCGTTAATTTGGATGCGGCTTCCACATACACGTTCTTGATTCGTTCCACAAACCAGTCACTAAATCCATGGTTTTGCAGGATGGTGAAAAGATACTAGTGGTAGATTCTATCGAATGCCTCCCGAAAGTCTAAGGAAAGGACGCACAGTGGCACGTGCGTCACCTCTGCCTGTGCAATAGCCACACGCACGGTCCATCGCCTCAAAGATGGTCCTCCCCGGCACCCCGCAGTATTGGCTCGAATGTAATAGCTACTCCATCCTAAGACGCAATCGGTAGGCGATGATTCGGGACATTATTTTGTAATCCATATTCAACAGGGTAATGGGCCGAAAGTCCGCCGGTGTGTTCGGGTCACTTGACTTGGGCAGGCACACGATCACTCCATGCTTGTGTTGAGCGGACACTTTTTTCTTCATTAACATTTGGTTCATCACAGCCCCGGTGTCGTCTTGGATCGTTGCCCAGTTCGCCTTGTGGACCTCTGACCCCATACCGTCACTACCTGGCGCTTTATTCTTCCCTCCTTTTCTCACGACGATGTGTACTTCCTACAGTGAGATGGGCTGTTCCAACAGATCTCTGCAAGCCGTCGGTAACGGACGCTGCCCTCTTTCGGTCATGTAAGCGACAGACTCTTCATCCACCGCGATTGGTTTATATTTACGTCGCAGAAAGGACGTAAATGCTCGTATAATGCTTTTCATTGTCTGCTGGATGTTCCCATACTCGTCCTGTATACTTCAGATCATTCTGGCTTCCTGTCGTTTTCGCATCTGAAGAATGTGAAAGAGCGCTGGTCTCTCTCCCGCTAACCGGTTCGGCTCGTCATTGTCTAACATTACTCGCTGCAATTTGTCTCCGTGTAGGCTAGTTATCTTAGCTTTCAGACGGTTGGGCATTGTTATCTTCTGTTCGTGTGGGTAGGTGTTCCGCAGAATGTCATAAATGCACCCGTAGAGGAAATTATCAACTTCACGAAGTCCCGCCGACGTTCGGACCCTTCCTGAATACAGAAAATACGAATCTGTTTTTTTTGTATACCTTCCCCACCACATGGGCCACCTTCTCTGCTGCCTCCATACCGTCCACTTCTGGCGCAACCTCTCTTCAAAAACCTCCTCGCTAAGAATGGAAGTATTCATTTTCCAGAATCCCTTGCCCCGTCGCACGATGGGGACATCTACGGAGAGCCGCATTACCGCTGATAGGTGGTCGGTGAAGGGTGCTGCCACAGTTTCCAAACCTATCTTCTTGTCACTCATTTCTTTTGTTGTGTATATTCGGTCAATCCTTGATGCTCCCATCGGGGAGTAGTGCGTGAAAACAGTCCTTAAGGGGTCCGCACGCCACATGTCCTGTAGTTAAAAACCACTAATTAGTCCGTCGAGCGCCTTACTATAGTTGAAGTGCCCAGTGCTTTCTGTCTGATTGAGTACACAGTTAAAGTCTCCTCCGACGATCATATTGGATGGGGAGGCTCTCAGCAAGTAGGGAAGTTCACTGTTGTGGAAACGTTCTCTCTCCTGGCGCTTGGCTGTAACTGACGGGGCATAAACGTTGACCAACCAAATGCCTCTATATTCTGCCGCTATTCCTCGTCCCGACGGTAGCCTTTTTATGTTTGTGATCGTTATCTCGTTCCTCGTCACCATGTCAGTGCCCCGCCCTGCCGTCCCCACATTGGTGTAGGTCTTATAACTGCGCAGGATGTCGATTGTAGAGTGTACGACTTCCTAGCGGAAAAGAATGTCTATCTCCTGTCGTCGGAGGAAGTCCTCTAATATTTCTACCTTTGTTCTCGAAGCCAATCCGTTTATGTTTAATGTCGCAATCTTGAACACGTCCATCCCACGAAGATGAGGCTGATCGCTTGTGTAGTTGCTTACTTGGAGAGTGCGTTTCTCGTCCTACTACGTTTAGGCAGTGCGACATTTCCCCGATATTTTCCATTCTCATTTTTTTGTTCTTTGTGGGCTGGTCGATGGGGTCGCGGTCCTCGCCTCTTCGTCTGGCAGAGTGTGATCCTCCGCCACTCAACAATTTCTGATTTCCTGCTTCTCTTTCCCTCGTTTCTCTTCATCCCGCGCCTCTGTTGTGGTACTCATGTCTTCTTGTGTTTGCCGTAGTAGGGATTGGCACTCCACTGTTGCGTTTGTATCTCCTAATATCTCCTCTCCGCAATCCATTGTGTCCTCTAAGCCCGGTCTCCCATCAACGCACGGTGCCTTCGCATAATTCCGGAAGTCGCTTCCGCCTACCGCACCCCGTTCCGGTTCTTCGCTCTGTTCCGACGTAACACCAGTCGAATGCGTGTTGTCCTCTTGCATTACTTCCTCATCTTTTGCTCCGTGCTCATCGCCGTAGCCCGTCTCTATACTCTGTTGGTCCGCTTCCTTCTCCTTCACCCCTCCATCAGACTTCGGACTCAGACTCCTCTTTCCATTTACCGCAATGTCGGCCCATGCTACTGTGAGCTGTTTGGTCGTTGCAACCCCCACTCTTCGCCTCTTGGGGCAAACCTGATTGAAATGTCCCGTTTCACCGCAGTCATAGCAGGTCGTGGGCTGCCCTTCATATGATACTAACCCTCTATGTCCCGCTATCATTTTATGGGACAGAATTTGCTTCGTTAAGATAATCACCACGATTCTGACGCCACTAAAAACCTTATAAAGACAGGTCTTAGACCAAACCTCTCGGTGCATCTCCTTTATCTCACCATATTGGGAGAAGGCGAAACGTACTGCCTCATGTGGTGTTTCAGGGGGAAGGTTTGCTAACCACACTACATTTTCCGGCACGTGCAGTTGATGGAAAATCCATTCATAGATGTCAATAGCTGAAATTCGGGGGCTTTTAGGGTCAAAGGAACAGACCACAGTGTTGTGTCTTTCACTCACAATTCTCTTGTTCCTACTCCGCTTCTCTGCACTCATACTAACAGTATGTTAAACCACACTAAACACAGCCACTTCCTTTCACTCGCTGTACGCTGGCTGACACTGCTTCACTGCACAACCTTCACGCTCAACGACTGCAAGCAGACTGAATTCGATCCCGGACTGTCCAGCCCGTAGTCAGTCGCTTTACCGACTGAGCTACCCGGCCCACCATTAATATAGGACAAGACTAAAGTACCTACATGAAGACCAATAAACATTTTTTTTTCATATATCGCTCGTTTCTTCGTGGAACGAGAAATATTTCCACCAAACGTTGTAGAGAAAATCAAAAAAACATTTTGTGTTCAGTAGCTTTTTTTTTAAATAGTGCTGTTTATGAGATAATGTGGAAAGAATGTAGAGTGGGGCAGGCCACAGGTAACAATATGGCTCTTGCGCATTGCATGCCGGATACCTAAGGCTAAAAACACACGCTCCCAATATGTAATACTTACTGCTTTTCCACAGCAACAATTGTTGCAAGAACATGCCTCGACGTTAACGTTATGCGTACACTGCCTGTCGTGTTTGTAATGAACTCAAGATCCATTGTCAGCAAAAAAAAAAAAAGAAAAAGAAAATAATTTTGACAAAAGATACATTACTGCGTGTGTAAAAGTATTACGTTTTTGTCCATTGATAGAAACAGTGTGTTCTGTTCACAGGATCATAGTGCTGTGAATGAACCAGTTGCGAGGTTGAATAATTTTTTTGAACAGTTATCAGTGAGTTCGATTCGCGAAACTGGTTGTCTAACAATAGAGAGTAAGACATTTAAAGTAATATTTGTCTTATTTCTATGTGCAAAACATTCCTTTATTTTTTGTCTCTAAAGCTTAACTGGTCCATCGAAGGCAACCTACCCCTAATATTCGCACTGTCATTTCTTGTTGGTTTGTTTGTAGAGTTATTTATTGCCGTTGGTTGGTCATTTATTGTCTATGTGACTGTAAGGAGTTTCAAGTGACAGAGGGTGAACAAAAAAACAAACAAAACAAACTCTGTGGCCTTAGTCCGCACGCGAACTATACCGACAGAGCGGCCGCCGCCGGTTGGTGAAGTTACTGCCAACTTTTGCGGATAGAGGGGTGTCACGTGGTCAGCGCAACGGGTCCCCACAGCCGTTAATCTCTGTTTTCTAGACCTGGAGCCGCTAATTTTTTCATTCAAGTAGCTCCTC
>Ga0123354_10021657_pt1 | contig 10131 bp, 12 predicted proteins | sample TergutLab28metaG_2_FD_97872 | JGI IMG/M metagenome (GOLD analysis project Ga0123354, IMG submission 97872) | Labiotermes labralis P4 segment gut microbial communities from Petit-Saut dam, French Guiana - Lab288 P4 | ecosystem: Host-associated > Arthropoda: Insects > Digestive system > Gut ...
GGATGTATTAACATCCGAAACATGTTGAGCATTAAATAATGAAATAAAAAAGCAAGTGACATCAAGTTGGTCTCTCTTTATTCAACTATCAAGATGATGCACGGTCCAATAAACATAAGATTTATAATTGTGTGTTAAATAAGTAATGCAAAATAAGTTGAAAGCAGTAGATCAAATTCACTTTAGACTCGCATTTGTTTAGAAAGAAGCCTGTGTTGTCCCTGCTTTGTGCCCACATGGTTCTAACCAGATGGTGAACTCCGCTTGCATTCCGAGAAACATTCTGATTGCGATCGGTGACCTTGACAGCGAGGTCGAAGGCACCGGCATGGGCTTCAGTCGCCTGGTCAATGTTTAAACAGTGTGAGTGTTCTCGGGAGACATGTCGCTCACCATTTTTATTTACTTACTTTTGAGGAATCTCCATTAAAATTTCAACAGAAATCTCTTCATGTTATTGCGCAAGTCACGCCGTTATTTTTTATGGATTAATAAATTTAATTATAACAATGCCTGAAGGTTTAAAAGCTAACAGGAAAATTGGTCTTTATGGCGTGGCGGTGAGATTTATTTCCTCAAACAGGCTTTTGGGAGTGTGGAATATTTAGTTGCACGTACTGTATCAAAAACAGAACTAATTTAGTATCAGACAGTGAACTGTAAATTTATTATGTTTCTTAGTATACATGGCCGCACGTTCACCTCTTCCATTTGTGAGGCCAGTGGAACTGATCAAACTTCGTAATACGACAGGCAATGTTTTACGTATAAACTTAACAATTAGGCACTTTCGCACAATCGTTGTTGCTGTGCAAAAACAAGAAGGATTGCACATTCTGAGTGCTTGTCTGTATCCTTAGTTATCCAGTGTGCAAAGCGCATGTACCATATTCTATTGTCATCTGTGGCCTGTCTGACTGTACCATATTCATCACATAAACGGAACATTCGGAACATTGAACATAAAATGTGTTTTGATTTTTTACATCTTTGGTCTGAAACATTTATCGTTTTAAGAATTCAGCGAGCTGTTATCAAAACGTACTTAGCCCTTCATGTACGAGTAAAGTGCTCATTATTATTGTCAGATTTTAATGAACCTTAAATTTTCAAGACATTGTCGAAAATTCCTAAAATACCAAATTTCATGAAAGTCATCTGTGGGAGCCTAGTTGTTTCATTCGGACAAGCAGATAAACAGACAGACATGACGAAGCTTAATAGTTGCTCTTCGTAATTTTCCGAGTGCGCTTTAATACAAACTAATTAGCGATTGTGTAATTTTGGTTAACAACGGAAGTTATATTTTGGCCTTTTTTTTTTTCAGAGAGCCAGTTACGCGAAATGCGAAAGTCGTTTCATTTTTTAAAAGAAGGTTTTGACATAATACTTTTTCTTTTAAGCTTACTTAATGCAAAACGAAAGGTCGATTCTGGTAACAGAGGGAGTGTATGCATGTTGACACATAATGTAAAAACCGTGTTTTAGAGCTCTGAAGCTTCTAGCGGGCGGCATTACACTCATTTAAAGGTCCTGTTTCGTGAAGAAATTTATATCTCATTAGCAAAGTACCGACATACCCCACACCAATGCAGAAGGTACCCACGACCCTCCCGTCTGACGGTACGGCCCTACAGTCACCATCTGTCGCGTACATACAGTTACAGATACACACAGGTAATTATACGTAGTAGCGGCAACAATTTCCGGAATTCGATTATATAGTTTATAGGAATTGCTACCCTGAATAGAGAAATGTACACTAACATCCTTCATGGCCGTAGGGATGCGGTCAGAAGGAAACGCCCCCCAAAATGGAGACTCAAACGTTGGTTTCTCCTTAACGACAAGGCTGCAGCACACTGGTCGGTTTTGGTCAATTATTTCTTAGCACAAAACAGTGTGCAACACTGGAGCTTTCCCCATACTCTCCTGACTTGGTTGAAGCTGATTTTTACCTGTTCCCTTAAATGAAATCAGCTTTGAAGGGACGGCACTTTTGTGGTGCCACTGCCATGATGTGTGTGTGTGTGTGTGTGTGTGTGTGTGTGTGTGTGTGTGATGTAGCAATGCGTATCATTTGTAACGGTTAAAGAATAACACTACAATTTGGCTGCAGTAAACGACTGTGAAAGCCTACTTAATTTTGAATATAGCTTTCGTGTATTCACTGAATTCGCGATTCGTTTACATGGTTAGCACTAACGGTCATATAATACCGAAACGGACTTCGTTCACAGACTGTGCCAGTTATCTGTCCACATAAGCCAAGTCTGCATTCACAGCAGTGGACATGTGTTTAGCTAAGAGACTCAGGCACCATTCGTAGTTCTGCTCCTTCAGAGTCACTGTTTACCTGCCCTACTGACGCCATGCATTCTAGTAGAAATGTACCGAGATTTCAGAGAAGCCTGCTACCTACTCACAGATACGGACACATCATAGATTAGTTTCCCCAGGAGGTTTATTAAGTGACTGACTTGACTCCCACACTCCCCTCCACCCGTCCACTTGCAACAACCCTATTGGCCGACACCATACCACTGAGACTTTTCACCGCCCACACCTTTCCCTGTATAAACTCCGTACTGGGGGCAGAGGCTTTCTTTTGGGTTCTTGAACCTTGAAGATGGTACCGGTACATTTTTCCGAAACGTCGGTAAGAAATTCCACTACTTGCTGTGTAATAACCCAGAAGAGCGCAGTTCTCAGGTTTACTGACTGAAATTTGCGGTTCTCACGGACGTGACCATGAAGATTTTGATGATGGAAGCGTTAGGATCACCGAAACATCGCTACTTTGTCAAGTTCAAGATGACTGTGATGAGAAAACCTGGATAAATATTGCTTTGGAGACCTAGCTACAAATGTAACAATGATATTAATACAGATCTTAAGTAAGATTTATTCCAAATGGCTCAGCATAGGAACAAGTAGGGTGTTGTTGAGAGGACGGCATTGATCTTCCATATTCTGTAGAACGGGAGAAATATTTTGCCTAGTTAGGAACTGCTAACCTTTTGAGACGTGCTCCACTTCATTGGGTTAGTCAGCCAGTCGAATACCTCCATTTCTTTTCTTAATCTGCAAATTATAGCCACACGTTAATGCCAAGGATGGCTCCTGTATTTATTTCACATACGTGTTGATGGAGCGTTTTGACTGTCTTACTACTTCAGTGTTACAAGTTGCAGCAGAAGGAAGAGATGAGCTAGATGTAATGTCCTCTTACGTTCTTGTTTTCGTTAATTTATGGGTAATTGTGCCGTCACGTACGAAAGAGCTCAGAAACAGCCGGTTTCTTCTTCCATATACGGCTGGCTACAGCTTCCGTGTTCCTTTCGTTTCGTGTATTGTGTTACAAATGAAAGAGAAATGAACGCCAAGCACGTGCTTGACCCCATGCAGCGGTCCGATAACCTAGAGTCGTTAGAGCTTCATTAATAATCAGTTAAGATAAACTTGGCCATACCGGTGTCCGTTATGTCTAAAGCGTAGATCTGCGGCCGCCCGATATGTGAGATTGAGGGTTCGAATCCTGCTGAGGGCATAGTCATTCGTCTCTTGTGTTCGTTGTGTGGTGTGTAGGTAGTGGCCTCTGCGATGAGCTCATCACTCAGTTCCAGTGGAGCCCTATGAGATATGTGTGTCTAATTTGTGTGTGTGTGTGTGTGTATTATTCGGTGTGATCTAGAAACCTCACCAAAGAGGCGGTCTAGGTCCGAGGCGGGCTCTTGAGCCACAGGGGCACAAAAAAACTTTGTCTTCGTGCCTAAGCTTCGCACCATGACGGAGTGTAAAGTGTGTGGAGATAAACCTCCATGCACTGTAGACGTCAGTACGAGGCCTAAATATTTATAAGATCGTCTGCCTGCCGGGAACAAAACTCAAGCCATGTAACTCATGTCGAGACCTTTTTAGGCGCATTCGCAAAATTGCGGATGCGACTGTTAGCTTCATCATGTCTGTCTCTCTGCCTGTCTGTCCGTCCGCATTAAACAACTCAGTTCCCACTGGACGGAATTTTATGAAAATTGAACCTTAGTTACTTTTCGAAAATCTGTCGAGAAAAATCAAGTTTTATTAACGTCGGACAAGAAAAACTGGCACATAAAGTACTTCAGACAAATGTTGTAGAGAAAATCAAAACACACATTGCATGTTAATAACTTGTTCCGAAAATCATGCTTTGTATGAGATAATGTGGAGAAATAATATGCAGCCAGATAGGTCACAGATGAAAACATAATACGGCGCATGCGTATGGCTTGCTGGATAACTAAGACTACAACTACACACCCAGAATACAAATACTTGTTGCTGCAACGTCCATGAAAAAACAACCTTTGTAGCACTCTTAAGTAACCAATCCGCATAGCTACGCTGAGTCAAAATAACAGTGAAGCCAAGAACTTGGTGCAGATCTTCTGTCCTCCAATTTCGTGTAGACCAGGCGTAAAAAGACTACATTTGTCGAATATGAAACTTTGGTATTTTTAGTCACTGAAGTTTGTGTTCTGGCTTACGCGTAGGCCTACTTCAACCATCGACAGTTGTCGTGAAAGCGGTTATGTTTTCCTGTACTAAATTGTACAGTTGGTAAACAAGACAGTCCCGTTTTTTATGTAGGAATTATCAAAATATCCGAGCGACTTAAGACACGGAAGCAAAGAGGAAGATGGAATAATTTACATAACTCGTCACGATGTACCCGCATAGCAAATCTCTTTTGGTGAGTTAGCTCTATTGGTGTCCCTAGATGTTAAATTTGTGAAGACATTCTAGAAAAATACCAAGTGCTTTGATACACTTTATCAGATTTTTCGTAGCCACAGATTTACAATTGATCGCGTTTTAAATATTGTTAGCGGGGTGATTTAGAAACGAAATTTCTTAAACAACAACACTTGACGTCTAAAATCAATCGTTCTGCATGCTCGATGCTCAGTTTTTTTCTTCAGTTTCAGCTCGTACCTTAGAGACAACAAGTCTCTCTCAATAATAAAAACTTTCTCTTTGGTCTCGTTGCCTACTTGACAGAGAGTATTGCTTCAATTGTAAGGAACAACCACTGACAGAAATCATACACGAACGTAGGTCTTCATTTAAAATGTCTGTTATTATGGTGTTCGATTTTAACCAAAACTGCAGTGTTTCGAAACAAATCAGTAAAAATCCCACTTATGAAATTTTTAGGAGGTAGGAGTTGTTATGATACCCGCAAACAGGCCGGAAGGCGAACCCCGAATTTTTGGTTTGCCAACCCCTTATCCTTGTCACTATACCGAATGAAATGTCCCGTCTCCATATGGGCATGTTATGGCTTCTTAATAAAGGCCTGCTACAGGAATAATAGATAAGATGCAGCTTAGAAAGGGGCCGTTTGCAGTCTGGATTCGAACTTCGTGGGTTTTTTTTTGAGGATCCAGCAGCCTGATGTTACTTGCTGTAAACGAACTGCAATTTTAGGACTAATGTCTCTCTTGCCACAATGGGAATGAGTGCTAACCCACTGGCTGAGCCAATTTGCATGCATTGCGTCGTGTCTGTCTTTCCATCCATCTTAAAACCCCGTTCCAGTACCTTGCAGATGCAGTCACCTTCTTCATATTCTCATCCCACAGCCACAAGTAGGGGTGGTAGTACGAGGGTGCATATCTTTTGTTACCAGTGCTTCTGACGTTAGGAAAATACCAGCGAAAGCTCGCGGGGACATATGCAGAAAACCATATACTTCATTCTTATTACTTACATCCTTATTCGTCTCCTTTTCATTTTTGGATACTGCAGCGAGGGTCTGTACTTAACCAATTCTGAGGCCTCCTGCACGCTGTGAGTAGTGTGTCAACTCTGGTAATATCAGACATCCAGAGTCAGTAGGCTTGTTTTATTCTGAGATTGACCCTGCATTTAACTATAATAATATCAATAATAATGTATATTCATTGCCATCAATCGCAACTCTGTTTTTATATGTAGTTAAGTGTTTCGGCATGTCATGGATGAAATAATCACACTGTTGGGTGTAGTTAAAATAGAATTATATCTTTTCATCCCTCCAAGGTAATGTGGCGATTGCTTTTACTAATCGCCTTTACTGTGCCTCCTGCCCACCCACTCTACGCTGTTTATGCGTTTAGTGTGATCCTCAGAACAAACAAATTATATAAAGTGCATTAATGTTGACGTAAGTGACTATATACTCTTATTAAAATTAAGTACAGCGACATGTTACAATTAAAGGTAACTGTCTGGTTGATTGATAGACCTGCTGAGCGAACAGTTAGGTAGCTGACAGTCTACATCATTTCTGCCAGTTAAGCTAGATGTGCTTGTTAATTTCCCTGCAGAAGAACTCGTGGTGTCGCTTGTGTAATATGAAGTTAAGCCACTATAACGATCCACTTTTAAGTCATCGCTGGATATCGAACACTGTCGAGAGTTCTGTGGGGTTTTTATCACATTTGGAATCATTCACTCTTTAAGAATTCTCAACGTCGCGTCCTTAAAATAAGCAAATATAAGGTATTAGCTGACGTGACGTATGTTGCGGTGGATGAGAATGACCCAAGGACCCTTCCCTTGCTGTTTTATCAGTTGACCTATACCAATCCTATGCCATGAACGCGGTGTTTTGATTTATATTTTTAACACATAACGATGGACAAAGTCTACAGAGCCAGTGTCGTAACGAAACTCGCAGATATTGGGGAAAAAAATAGTAGAAATATTTATAAATCTACCTGCTGCAAATATTTCTTGATGGAACTATATTATTATTATTATTATTGTTATTATTATTATTATTTAATTGGCCGTATGGTGTTGAGTTAGCAAGTAAGTAAATAAATAAATAAATAATTTGGCCTTCCTATGGGTAGAGGGGTCGGGATGTTAATTGGACCACTCACTTACATACAGTTTCGAGATTTGCACTTCTTAGAGCTATATCTTCACCTCTATATGCTTACATGGTGTAATGCTTAATTATAATTTTGAGAACATTATTATTATTATTATTATCATCATCATCTCCTTTATGCAGGTTACTTATGCTTATTTTCCTGAGACAAACTATGTCCCTAGGAAATACAGTGTTGCAGCTATTCTGTTGTTACTATTCATGGTGCTTATACCGTTAGTTTCAGTGTTGAATCTATTGTACTTTTACATTACTACTTTCCGAAGTATGTGTGCAGTGCCCAATATGGCTGTTTTCTGATTATTATTATTATTACGTCCAAATTTTACGTATTCTGACGCCGGAAAGCTGGACCGCAGCCGATGGACGGTTGTAGCACTGTCATATAATTGTATCGTCCATGTCTATGTCAGTTACGAAAGTTTCCTTCCGTATTTTAAGCTGTGTATCCTGTAAGGCAAAAGACACGGTACTGATGCACTATTTTTTATTCTGTTTGTTCAGACTAGGAGTTATCTTCGTCTTTGAGGTACGTTACAGTTACCCAAATTCTTACTTGTAATTTGTTGCTACTCCACGTTTTTCGATACTGGCAGAAATTGTCCTTCGGCTAGGGACGATTCGGCTGCTAACTTGGTGCGCAGAAATGTGCACATTTTTAGGAAATTAGTTAATTTGGTGCAGCATATTTTATATTAATGTCATAGTTTTGTGTGTTACTGTACCAACGCTATTTTGTCATGTAAAGTCTGTAGTTGCTGAGAAGCCTCTTACATTGAGCAAAAATGTAATATGACTTGGCGGAACTTAATGGGGCTGTACAGACAGTAATTGATGTACATTATCTTGCTCTTTATGTGTTTGGTTTTTTTTCCGTCTTCTGTTGCACTTGTTTTGTATCTTTATATATTTTTGTGATTATTTGTGTATTTGTTCTGGCTTTGTAACTGGACTTGGGCTATTAGTCCAGCACGTACACAAACGAGTATGTAATGGAATTTAATTGAATTAATCTTAGTGTGTGTGCAGTAAGACATCTGACGTACTCAGGTAGTGGATGGAAGAGACAGCCTCCAGATATGTATAGTAATTGTGAACAAACAATACTGAATAAGCAGTCCCGACAGCGACAATTTATGACTCTCAGATTTATTGATGGGCATAAGAATTGCAGTTCCTCACCATAAATTTTAATGATACCAAACGTTCTGAAAGCTCGCGGTCGGACGTGTAGGAGGTACTTCGGATTTTGTTACCTTGGTGTTGGTCACATTAAACATATTTACGTATGGTTGGTCCATGCGTGCGCTGTGTGGACGTTTGGCGTAGTTGTGTGTGTGTGTGTGTACTTGCATAAGCTAATATATATATATATATATATATACAGTACAGGCTATCCTAAGAAATGTTTACCCCTCGAAGAAGAGGGTCTATATTTTATTACACTATATTTCCTTTTATTTCGTTGAAATAGCCTTGTTATTTAAAAAACTATTCCAGTAACCTTTGAAACTGATATTTTGTTACTTACAACTATAAAAGGGGGCACGGTGGTGCAGTTGGTTGAGGCACTGCGCTACAAGCCGGAAGGTCGCGGGTTTGATTGCCGATGGCCGGACTATGGCCGTGGTGTCGACGCAAACTTTAACAGAAATAAGTACTAGGAATATTTCCTAGGGGGTAAAGGTGGCTAGTGCGTAGGGCCAGCAACCTTACTACCTTCATGTGCTGATTCTCCGGAACTCTGGGAGCCTCATCCTTCTGAAACCCTCAGGGCCTGTACAGCAGTTGCTTTACTTTTAACTTTGACACATATTAATTACTTGTATCATGAAGTATTATCAACTAAGTAAACGAAATCCGATTGAGGTTCCTTATAAAATACTTTATATAATCTGCAAATAAAAATGAAATTCGAGTTCTCCTAGAAATATAGCCTATAATGTGGACCGGTAGATTCTAAATTTCTTCGAAATTCATCTAAAAGTCTCAGTGTTGAGGTATGCGGGCAGATTGAAACGCCACCTCTCCAAAAGGCGCACTTATTTTATGTATTCTAAAACGATGTGTAAGAGTTGATAAACGTTATTATTTATGTTCTGACTCTATGTATTGCTAATTCTTTCCAGTTTTTCCTTTTTTCGCACAGAAAACCCGCTGCCGTGTTGAAGACCACCTTATTTGCTTAGATTTTAATTTGAAACAGGATGGAGATTATTTATCTTTTCAGAAGTAGAACTAATTATTATTTTTTCAGTGATCCGATTTCAGTCACTTTCGGTTGGACGGAGAAAGTGGCTCAAATGAGAGTAATGGGAAAAATATGAAACGTTGATATTTACAGTGCTAAATTTGGAATCAAGTTTGTCTTGGCTATTACACCTCGTGTTACTTCTTTATATATTTCTCACTAGAATGGGCCATTTGTGTACCCAACACCATATTTAAATGAGAACTGATAACTGTTACATTTAACCTGCCATAAATTCTGCACGTAATTCGGTACAAATGAACAAGAGATTTCCAAGCAGAATTGAAAGCCTTCTTTTCTGTTATTACAGAATTTATTAATACTTTTTGCTGTTTAATTTTATTTGTGTGAAGATAATGTTACTTAAAAACAACTTAATATGTTAAATTTGTGGACTCTAGACTCAAATTTCGCACACCCGCCATCACTGTAATTGTTGACTTACAAGCAGTATTTTGCAGGCAATGTGGTAATGTTTGAGGACGGAACATCTTCAGTCCTCGAAACTTTATGTACTTCTTCGAAAAAGGCAGGATGAACGAATTCCGTAAAGTGAGTTATTCTACCCATCCGTCTGCAGAATACTTTTGTACTGAATGTGTAGGAATGCTTACGATCTACGTACTGAATTTTACGTGCCTGGCTCCAGTGACTCATTATTTACCCCGTCAAACCGAAAGCTAAAGAAAATTTCTGCACGTCCGCTGCCTTGTTTAACATTCCTCAACGAAGTACTGCCCGAAGAACCGCTTACGACGTGGAAGTAAGTGGCCTTAAAGTTACTCTCGCCTAACAAGTTCGTGCGCTCGCCATGTTGTTAATATTGATTTAGGTTATAAAATCTACGGTTTTAGAGAGTCCTGTAATGAGGTTTCGTGGAAATTTGTCACCTGTTCAAAAGTTACGACAGCGGCGCGGGCTTGAACATACAGACGGACAGACAGACAGACAGACACAC
>Ga0123354_10021660_pt1 | contig 10130 bp, 8 predicted proteins | sample TergutLab28metaG_2_FD_97872 | JGI IMG/M metagenome (GOLD analysis project Ga0123354, IMG submission 97872) | Labiotermes labralis P4 segment gut microbial communities from Petit-Saut dam, French Guiana - Lab288 P4 | ecosystem: Host-associated > Arthropoda: Insects > Digestive system > Gut ...
CCTCCTGATGATGAGCTCATATGCTCGAAACATGTAGAGGCATGAAATAAAACTTATTGTGAAACAAATTTTGTGCATCAAGTTGGTTAAATACCAAGATAAATATACTGAGATGCACGGTCAGCAAAACGTCAAAATAGGTAAAATACATACTTATAATGGAAACCAAAGAGATGCACTATTTCTCAAATTTATTTGATAAAGTACTCTACATGGTTCGGACATGTCCACTCTTCATCCTCAGGAGTATCTGAATACTGTATACACGCAACATTATTTATCATGCTAGTCCTGTTGGCGTCTGCCAGCAGACGCCAACAGAACTAGCAGCGTCAGACTGAGTCGTACGCTGCACAACATACGACGCACAACCATAACGAGGCTCATTCTAAACAACGCACGACTCACACACAAAACCACGACATGCTGCCAAAGCACCAAGTTAACATAACGAAGTAATTCACCGAATGTTTCAAATTATAACTTTAGCAAGGACAATATATGCTCCCTGAGGATGATCGTGTGATCGAAATATGTAGGAGGGTTTTAAATATTTTTAGGGCAAATTTTAGACATCTTAAATAATATATATATATATATATATATATATATATATATATATGTACATGTGTTGGTGTGTGTAATTAAATAAGATCCCTTTACATTAGCTCCGTTTTAGTTTGACGTTTGTGAATCGCGAAACTCATTAGTCTGAGATATCAAGTTAACTGCAACTGGATCGGCATTACGGTAGTGAGTTTATATAAGTTTCTGAACGGGGGAATGCTATATCCCTTTAAGCCATCAGACGAGTTTTTTCTCCTTTATTGGCAGAAAGGTCAATAGAAATGTTTGGATGGATTTTCGGGTTTGTGCGTCATTTTCAGCTGAGACCTCGTCAAAGTATTTTAAACCAGACAGGATATAACTTTAACTTTACCGAGAAAATTGAATGATATTGTTCACGTAACGAAGGAAAAATGTTTTCCATTATAGAAAATGCCTCAGCTCGTAGCAACATATTTTTATACAAAACCTGCCTGATGATATTATAGTAAGAGTAAATTCTTGATAATTTGGTTTCAGGTACTGTAAATTCAGCTGATTTTTCAGTACGTGCTAACTGACTTCCGGACGTGTTCATTGAGTTTGATCTGTTCAATATAATATTTTATCACAGTTTATATGGAAACAAACATCATATTGCAACTGAACATGTGGTCCTATGAAGAAAGGTGTCTTAGTTCCAATGAAATCTTCATTTTCAGAAATATTGTTTCTGTGGATAAAATAAGATACTTTAAAAATAAGATAATTTAAATTACTAAATGTATATGCTGCCCGGAGAACGTAAAGTTCCAATGGCATTCAAGAAATTACCTTTTTTGAAGTGTGTATCCGTCCCTCCTGCAAAACGTTCCTTTTCACGTTCTTTATCTTAACGTTAATTTGTCTGTTACTTCCAAAATACTTAGAGCAGGCATGTGTAGAGACAAAAACACACTGACTGCCAAAATCAGTCTGTTACTTTGAAGGTGTTAATTCTTACACATTATTATCTTTGGTAGAATCAGATTATTCTCAGTCCCTCTAGGAACCCATTCGCTACCGGTGGAAAAGCGTCCCAACAAGAGGGCTTGTGAAAGGTGGAAATAGGAGAAGGGACAAAACCACCTTGTATTAAATGTAGAGACATAATATTAATAACAACTCTGATAAAAAGGAAATAAGAAAATTGGAAAGTGTTTAATTACTTCAATTAAACTCATGCCTCATCATCTTCAACAACAACGGCAGAAGGTGCACTTTTGTATATTTCCTCCAATTCTGTATTCGCAGTTAAAATTTTCATACTTTATATTTCTTATTATGCAACGGAAATATGCGATAGGTTTTTTAATGTAAAATTTTGCATTTAGCTCACATAATATAATCAATGAATAGTTTTAATGAAACATGCAGAATAAAAGGAAATTTCCTGGTTGAAGAATTTCTGAAGGATAGAAGGCAGGGAGGGAAGCGATACAACATAATCACCTGCTTTATTTGGAGCGACTTTTCAAATGAAAGCGCCGCTGTTTCTTGTCAAATCTCTCGACAGGCCGACATAAAGTGACGCTGTTTTATAAATCAGTAGCAACGAAAACAGACAATGGGAAAAATAATTCATATTGCGAAGTCTTGAGGCTAGTTTTGCTATGTCGACCGGTAAAGAGCTACCGACCTTTCGAAATATTTGAAAAAATTCTTCATCTTCAGGCTTAAGCAACCAGGAAGAGTCTTTCTTCCCAAATTGGGATGCTTTAACTTGAAAATGAATGCAAAATTTTCTTTCACAGCGTCTTTGAACATTTGGCAAATCACAGGCTGTAGTTCCAAAAGTTTATAATGTGTAGCAGCATCGCTAAAATAATATTTGTTTTTTTTTGGCACAACAACCATCCCCCCTCTCCCAGCGTGCCAAGGCCTCCTCATTCACGAGGTTTCTAGATCACACACAACGACGCACCACACTTAGTGGTACTCCTCTGGACAAGTAATCAGCTCGTCGCAGAGACCTCTACCTGACAACACTCAACACTCACAGGACGCAAACCTCCATGCCCACGGTGGGATTCGAACCTACAGTCTCAGCAGTCGAGCTGTCGCAGACCTACACCAAGACCGCGCGGACCCTGGGACCGGTTCAAATGACACTAAGTATCTAAATTTCTATCGTTTTATGTGAGAGGTTTCTTCTAATATGTATGCTACATTATTGGTACTTTTATAACAAATGTAGTGTAACCGAAAACATTCCGTCTTTTACGTGATAAACTGTGGGGAACGTATCGCCTTATATTATGCACAAGTGTGCACTTCGGATCTAGAATCTCGGAAGAAAAATTTTCTCACTTATTTTACGTTTAAACAGTAGACATATTTACAGTAACGTAAAAGTTGCAAAATGTTAAACAAGCAAAATATTCGACATTTTTTAATTTTCGACAAGGTATCTTTCTGTACAGTGAAATATTCACGTGAAACCCTGACCACGAGAGACGCTTGAATAATGAGGAAATTTGCATTGAGTTATAGGCTGTTAATTACGGACGAGGGAGGAATGTGGAATTAGTGTTATGAGTTGCAGGTGTGCGTCTTAATGGGGACAGATCTGCCTAGTGATAATGAGATGTGGTCAGGCGTTAATTAAACGCGAACAGAACACGTGTTTCGAGAGCAATCCGCCTTCAAATTTCTCTCCGCCAGACATATTGTACTACTACTGCTGCTGCATCAAATTACCGGCGAAATTAAATTATTCCATCATTTCCACATACGACTGTTCAATTATTTGTTAGACGTTCCTGTTAGTTCACTCCCCTTCTGTCTTTGTGTCTTCTCTTTCTTTCTCTTGTATAAGTTCCAAAGACACAGACAGGGTTTCTAAAGGGAGTTTCGGAGAAGTGTTTTCCAACTGTGACACTAGACTCGAAAGCAGGAATATATAATTTGGGTGTTTGGAATATTGGATATATATATATATATATATATATACAGAGTAGAATGAAAAGTGACTTGATGCTTATGAATGAAGAGTGGCCTATGGAAGGAAATGATATTTTAAAGTAGGCCTATTAAAATTCTCTTGGGCGGACTGAGAAATGGAAAGAAAACGTCAGACAGAATATTCCTTTAAGTAGTTGAGGGATATATAGAGTACATGTTGAAGATATTGCTGTATAAATTGTACTATGCCACGACAGTCATTAGTTTTAGATTTATAGTGATGTGTGTTGAGGACCAAACACTGTTTTATTTAGGAAACTTCAGTGAAATAAATAAGAAATAAATGCAGAACTATACACACAAAAAATGCATAAAAGCTCCATATACTCATATATGTGTGTGTGTGTGTGTGTGTGTGCGCTGCCGAATCGTTGAGCTGGACTGTTTAAAGCGTAGGTCTTCAGCCTCTTGAAGGCTGGGATCTTCGTTTCGAATCCCGCTGAGCTTATGAACTCACGTCTGTGGCGTTTGTTGTGTTATGCAGGTAGCGGCATCTGCGACAGTCTTATCACTCGTTCAGAGGGTTACTACTGGGTATGTGTGTGTGTGTGTCTGATTGTGTGTGCATTAGAAATCTACAAATGACGCGGCTTAGATCTACTTTGGACTGGAGCGTCACAAAATAAAATATACCCAAATTCTGAATTAAGATCCTTAGAATACATAGACCACCACCCAAAACAGTCTAATTTTCATGCACAAGGAGATAATTTAGTCTCCTCTACAAATAGCCCTTATCAAATTGTTGTCAGTTTATTCCTGTATCAAAACTCCGAATTTTTCTGTGGGGAAATTTCTGCGCAAACTTTCATTCAGCGAGCCCCTTCGAAACAATCACTCGGACTGAGGTCAAGAAGCACTGCATCCAAACGTTTCTTAACAAATTTGTTTCACATTAGATATGACATTTCAGTACGAATAGACAGATCTAACCAATTTTTTAAAAAACGTTTTGCTGTTGCAAATGTGTTTTCAATCATCTGCACGTCGAGAGGCGGATAGACCGTCTTTCCTTCAACAAGCACAGCATCGTGACACAAAAGGCACTCGCTTTTTTCCAGGATTTCAACTAATTTGAAACTGAATATATCACCTGTGGTGATTAGCAGTGCTGCCTTCGTAACTTACAAATTGGAATTGGAAATCAAAATTTCCCGTAAAAGTGTTATATATATATATATATATATATATATATATATACACACATATATATATATATATAAACACACACACACACACACCACAGAGATTTAGTTTATTCCTTCACGTTAAAGGATCCAATTAGACATGTTAAATATTTATACACAATATTATCATCCTTGCCTTGAGTAACTTCGCCATGTTTGTTTCTCGTGAAAGAGTTCACAGTTTATTTTACCAGAAGTACTCTTTTTTTTACCAAAAGTGTATAAAATCTGAAATTATATTGAAGTGAAAGTTATTTGGATAATAGAACTGGGAAAACGTAATAATCTAATCATATTTGTAAATATTTGAGGGGATTAATAAAGCAATTTTTAAAATAATTAAGAACACAAGTTCTAACTCAACGTAACTGAAGTTTTTAATTGGAGTAAACAAATCAAAGCGTAAAATAAAACTCTTGACAAAGTACTGAAACCGAATGTAAATTGAGAGACGCCACGTCACAAAGAGTGTATTGGCATTTGTGTCCGGTCGTAACATAATCATTTGTTTCATCATTGCTTTCCAGTTTTCCCGAGGATGTATCTGGGGCAAAGATATAAAACAGGCACAACAAAGAAACTAATCTGTTAACCGTGTATTTTAGATGGGCAGTATGTACCGATTGTTCCGTGAAATGCGGGGAATTTCTTGACTAGCTGCAAACCAGTTAGCTTCTCAAGAAGGACTCTGTCTGCACCATGGAGTAAGTAAGTAAGTAAGTAAGTGAGTAAGTAAGTAAGTGTGTAACTAAGTATGTACCGATTAGACTAAACAGCACGAAACACACCAGTGAAACTGTATTACATATTTTCAAGCAACTGCTCCCTTCTATCTGGGTGGCGTGTCACTAGCGATATAGCAACCTCGAGGTCTGGTGATTAAACAAACTGACATACATCTAGGGCAAGCAGTGGATAAGTCTTTCGTGAAGTTATTTGTTTTAGAAACTGTTTTTAAATTTACTGACTTTTCTATATACAGTTGGTGTCTGAATAAAAAGAACTGCAAGGTCATGTAAGTAGGCTTAAGGAATATTAAAAAAATTTAGCCAAAATTCTCTGTGAGATTCGCGCAGTTCTGAACCATTACGCAGCGAGTAGTGGTGATTCGTTGCAGACGATTCGGGACGACCTATCGGTCCCATCTTTAAGGGTCAAGAAACCTATACAAATGCGCTATACGTGATTTCAGTCGGACCCATCTGTAAATTGGACCGATAAGAAATCCCTAAACGAAGGTAAGGAATTATAACTACTCGTTGCGTAAGAGCCTACAAGAGCGCAGGTCTCACCTACTTTGCATTGGAAGCCTGAAAACTCCTATGAATATTGTTTATCGCTTATGTTTTTCGAAAGTCGCGGAACTTTGCAGCTGGCGTATTTGCGTATTTGAACCTGTTGTGCAAGGTTCCACGTGGACTTTCATCACCGACTTGGAGGAAGACAAACTCTAAGGGTTACCCTCTGAGGGAGGTGCCGGCTATTGCCACGACCTGTTTGTAATGTTGTAAATAACAAGGTACATACCACAAACAGCGCTCTCTTCAGTGGTAGACTCGTGTTGTCAGACCGCGACTGATGAGACCATGTGCTATTACCAGAGAACATTTCTGTCGGGAAGTTTATCAGACGTTTCGGCATTAATACGGCAGTTACCTCACTGCTGTTCAAATTGACGATCACCGACTTAATTGTCCAATCCACAGCAACGCGCGATTGACCGTCGCACTATCTCCAATATGTCAGGTGTTTTTTGGGTTGTCATAGCCTCCCTAGGTCCTAGATCGGAGATCTTCTCCCTCTACTGACGTTTTGTTGACACCACATTCGGTATGTCCCTAGATAACAATGTCAGGGGCGTTTAGGTGTGGTGAAAAAAGAAGGTTAAATTAAATACCACCACGCCCAATCCACCGCAATGGAATTCCGCCACATATTTTAGCAAGTCCATGCTGAAAGGAGCTGCAGTTCTGACGTGCATTTGAACATCTTTCGACAAACATCTACTTGCACATCCGCCAGCATTTCTGGTAGCGACTTCAAGCCAGCAGTTCGTCGTTCAACATCACAATGTCTAGCAGCAGCTCCCACATATCTGTTTATTGTACAAAAATTAAGATATTGTTATACGTACATATTCATGTTGGTTCAGTGACGAGTAATACAACTGTACGAGGGATTCGGTCTAGTGCTTCCTCTTTCAAGTTCTAGTATTTTCTTGTTTCCTTAAGGTTATCCATTAGCTGCGTACGTCTTCTTCTTCATCTTCTCGTCCCTTCTGTATTACCTTCAACAATGTGTTTTAGAAGGCAGTTTATACGAATGTTGTGAGCAATTCATTTAGCCTAGCTTTATTTTATTGTACCTGTGTGTACAATTTTCCGTTCCTCCTTGACTCTACGCTATACGTTTCCATTTTTCCTACAATAGGTTCAAATTATCTTCTCCATCCTTCTCCAACACAACATTTAAAAGTTTTCAAAGCATCTCTTTTCCGATGTGTCTAGTTTTTAGCATCATACAAACCTATGAGTAAAATGTTGAAACTTACTAGTGTATTAATTAAATTTATATCCAATTTCTGTTGAACGAGTAAGCTTCCTGTTGAAAGTCACCTTCCCCACGGCAATACTTGATTTAATTTCACTTGGATATCTTGTATCATTCGTAATCAAACCACCCATGTAGTTGAAGTATTCCACATTATCCAGTTTCTTTTGTTCTATCATGTCCTACGCTGGGGATTTGGTCTTGAGATTCTCATTACTTTAGTTTTTTCCACATTCTTTCCCATTCCATAGCGTCTTCGAAATTCAATTACCCTATAAATCATACCCCTTAGCAGCGTCTATTTCTTAACCAGTGGCACAAGGTAATCTGCCAATTTCAAAATGCAACGGTTGTGTGCGTTTTTAAAGTTGTAATAAGTGGAACATATATTTTCCACTGCCCTTTTCAAATTTAAGTAACATTTGAGTCATTGAGTTCTTATCCTCGTGCTCAGTGAATTTATGTGTCTTATGTAATGTCAATAAGTAACATTCGTTTGGTAGACTGTGACAAATCACAAAAAGTCATGCACTAAATTTGCCTCAGCCAGTGGAAAAAATCCCAAAGAGCAGTAATTATTAAGTTCCTATTTGTTTTCCTATATTAAATCATTTAATTAGTGGTATGATTCAGTGAATATTGTTCGCAAAATTCACGTCCGCATTACGTCTGGGTAATAAGCGCCTCCAAGGAAGCTGGGAAATAAACGGGGAGGGATAGTTCTGCAGTCAAAAGTACATTACAGATGAAGTCATTAACCTGCCATATCCGAAGGCACAGTCACATAGAATGGCTGATCTCAGTTCCTGGTCACGTGACTGTAGCTGTCCCTCTTCATATATAACGAGACTGCTGGAACAACAGACAAGCGAAGGGGCCTGAAAGAACAAATGAGGACAGGAAAGAGGGATGTTACCGCATCACGTGACCAGAGGTTCTAAGTGTGTGCTGCCTCAATAGACACACACACACAAACACACACACACAAGAGCTACTTTCACACAATCGCTTCCTTGGATTTGACACAAAGGAAGATGCATTTAAGGTGCTAACCAATGAGATTGCGGGAAATTCAGTTAAAGAAAGACTCTACAACCCTGTGCTGTCAGTTCCAAATGAATCTGAGTTATAACAAAATGTAGAAATTCGTTCCACGACACAAAACTGTCAAAACATCTTAAAAATAACAACTTAGAAAGAGGGAATGATATTACACGCTTTTACACACGTCTAAGCCCAGAATTTAAGTAATCTATCAAGCAGTTCGACACAGCATTGAGCGCAATTTATATTCGAATATTTACTGAAACCGCAGGCAAACTTCTACGGTCTTCCCCCCATTGTCGGCATATCAGATCAGGTCTTTCACACTGTGTAGAACACTTGAACAAAAATGTATGGGCGCATTCTATTCTAAACATTCTCCGGCTTTAAGAAAGCACAATTTAAGCATAAAAATTTTATGTGTAATACTGGATGTATTGAACATCAATTTATTCCGATGCGTTTTTTATTCTATCACGATATATACCATCTGCATTCTTTACACCTGGTGAAATGCAGATTTGAGTTGTGGCATAGATCATGCACAACAAATTGAACAGTCTGGAAAAGGAAGTAATATTGGCAATATTTAAAGTAAAAATATTACTTGAGGGTGTGGGTGGCAGCACATAAACTTTGGTCACGATAACCAGACCACAGTCAAAGATATTAAGATGGAAGTTTTGTCTGTTGCAATAAAAACTGTATTGGCAATAAAGAAGCAAGCGTGAAAGTAGGACAGGAGCTCTAAAATAGCAAAGAAAGCCTTCGAAAATCATGCTTATTCCACTCTGGAAATCTGGGCTATCTTATAAGCAATATAAATCCCTTAGGTGTAACATGACCACAAATAAAGGAACTGAATGCACTTGAACCTCGTTACGCGTAAGGAGAAAAGATTTATTCCATTCGTAATTAGCTACTTACCATGTTTAAGAGGTTCTAGATAATTCCATGTACAGGGTGATCCAAGAATATCTAATGTTATAGAGCAGAAGTCTTAAACTTTCAGCAAGAATAAACAATAAAATGTGCTGTAGGTTTCTTTCTTTACTGAATAATTTTTCGAGACATTTAGCGAAACACGATACCATTTAAAAAGCTGAAAAATATTACAATAAAAACACAATAACTGCGAGCAGGAACAACGTAAGTTAAATTTCAGCAATACCGATAAGCACCAATCGTAAACTTGAGCCGCTACTGTCCGCTGCTAGCAAACAAAAATAATGTCCCCATGAAAATTCCGGAAGTAGTAATTAAGTCATCCATTTGGTTTTTTAAACACATTTCTTAAAAAAAAATTATCTGCAGTTCCTTCTCTACCCCAGCTACATATCCCATTTATATTTAAACCATAATTTTGTAAGTTATTTATAAAGGAGCGACGTGTTATGGGAGGACATGACTACCCTTACTCTTATAAGATCAAATTAATTTTCATCAGTGAGAGCGAATTTATTTTGCTCTTAAAAAGCGGCTCTGTTATTGAGGGAAAATTCTGAAACTTGTTTGTGGTTGTGAAACGTGCTTACTGAATTCCCACTGAGTTGGTTCATAAATGATCACTGATTGAAACGTTTCTGCCTTACGTTCCAGAAAAAGCTGTCAAATGTAACAAATGAAGAATATCATGCACTGACATTTTACTATAAGTGGTTATAATTAATGGTACAAGAATTCGTCACATTTTCTGCTTTGTTTCCTCTCGTTAAAATTAAGTAACATAATCTTACTACGTTTTTTCTTTTTTTAAAGTAAGAGGCTTACTCAGAAAGTAAGTACAGTTTCGCTGTAAAA
>Ga0123354_10021662_pt1 | contig 10130 bp, 4 predicted proteins | sample TergutLab28metaG_2_FD_97872 | JGI IMG/M metagenome (GOLD analysis project Ga0123354, IMG submission 97872) | Labiotermes labralis P4 segment gut microbial communities from Petit-Saut dam, French Guiana - Lab288 P4 | ecosystem: Host-associated > Arthropoda: Insects > Digestive system > Gut ...
CTGTGGGGACCCGTTGCGCTGACCACGTGACACCCCTCTATCCGCAAAAGTTGGCACTAACTTCGCCGACCGGCGGCGGCCGCTCTGTCGGTATAGTTCGCGTGCGGACTAAGGCCAAGGAGTAGAGTACTATACATGAACACTTGGAAGACCTAAGCCTAGATGACAGCAAAATCATAAAATATGTAGTAAAATGCTGTAGCATAGTATTTGCTGTCGTAATAACACACAACATACGGACAAGTGGCAGAGTCTATACGTACTCTAATGAGCCTTCGGTTTTTGGAGAGGAATTCTTCACTAACAGATCGGCAAGTACCTTCCGAAGGCGGACTTAGTTCGCTGAGTTAGATAATTAGACTAACACGAAATTAGCATATCACGAGTAGAGAAAAGAATGCTATTTGAAACGTGACACGGGTGGTCGATGGGTGATTTACAGCTCTGTTTCTGAGATCGGCTGTGTACGTTAATAATTAGTGAAAGAATACCTTCGTCTTTATCATTTCCCTTACCCATCTATTTACTGCAATCTTACTGATGTGTAAGATTAAATATTCTGTGCTTAACTAACAGTGAGTAACACGTATTGAGGACTTCAGGTGGTAAGAACTGTATTCTTATCTCGACACTGGATGGTGGTGTTTAGTAAAATTTATATTCCCATCGCTTTACCTCGGCAGCGGCTGGACTGGATGATGGCTGGAGCAGAGCCGATTTTCATGTGGCAATGTACAGAAACATTTCTGTCTCTGCCGTAAATCACAATCTGATCTCTGTAGTTTCATCAAAAGATGATAGTTATCCAAAATCTCCCACGGCGTGAGATAAATTCGAAACGTATTCGTCCTTACTACAAACCACGAATTTCGAATATTTTTGAAAAAGGGCAAAAGGTAGTCCAATTTCAGAGTTTTACGATTACGGTATTTTCCACTTAGATCAGCAATTACCTTGTGAGGCTGCGCGTCGTGGTGCCTCCATAGTGTATGGAAAGATTCACTTAACACGAAAAAGTCATCAAAATAATTTTGTGCTTTCAATGGAAGAATTTTCCATTACTTTTTTGCTAAGTTTGTGCGGTTTGCTTAGTGTTTGGTGTTCTACATAGAAAATGACGTTTCGGAGACCGAATTTGTTTCCGTATTCAGACGATAAGATTTGGTTACCATGGCATGACACAATCAGGAGGGATCAAATTTATTCTCCGAGAATGAGACCTGGCGTTTGTACAGAGAGCCATGTTAATGGGTATCTGTATTACTGGCTAAAAACTTTGTTTCTTGAAATATGCTTTCTTCTGCGGTGTGACGTGTTGTGGTCTGATAGCTATCGGCAGAGTTGTTGAAGAAACCTCCTGCATTTGGCTCTTCTATACAAAAAAACAGAGGAAAGTTTCACTTCCAAAATGTCGGTAAACAACCACAAAATTTCACGGAGTCAAATGCCATACTGGAATCACATTTGTAGTCACCGCGTTGAGAATTTCAAATCTCAAACTTTGGCACTATTCTTTTCTTTCAGACGGCAAGCCATAGAACCAGGTATTGGAACTATTTTTCTGCACTGAGCGTCTCAGCCACCATCCGAATCTTTGGAAAGTCAGTGTGGATGACGAAATCTGTCGGACAATACCTGATTGACGGTTACACGGACCCCCTTTTTGCAATTTCTAATATGCTGTCATCCTCAACTTCCAAATTTTTACCAGATAAAGTTGGCTTGATATATCAAAGAAACGGTTCTATGATATTCGATGGTGTAGCGAATATAAATACCGGAGAAGACGACCTCACTAAAATGGGCAATATTAATTATCATAATTACGTCAACCAGACACAGAACTTTGAAGGAGAATGCGGACACGTGACTGGATCTCTTGGGGACTTCTATGGTGCCATGCCGATCAGAAAGAGACGCTTAGACATCTTTATTCCTAGGCTATGCAGGTAAGGAAATGATTTCATATATAATATATCAGGGATATACAAATCCCTGAGGTTTGCCGTTTTACGGTATAAAACATGTAGCGAAGTTATGTAGGTAATATTTTACTTACAATAAACATGTTTATTTTGACTGTCTTCATCCGTGTCTGTCTAATTACGACAAAGAGTTGACCCCCCATAAAGACTATCATTTCGGTTCTATGTTGCTGTGTTTCGAAGTTTTCTCATTAGTTTATCCTTTGTTTTGTAAAGCAAAGTTTCCCCACAGTACGCCGTGAAGGTCCAGAGGCAACGTGTATTTATACCACTACATATTATCAATATCAGCCCTAGATGGGGTGGATGATAAACTCCATACTCCTGCCGCTTATCTCGAGAAAGAGTCCCGGAACTCACTGTAAGAATCTTACGTAAGAAATGTCGGTCTGGTTTTCCTACTACTTTTCTTCAGTGCGGGTTCCATGGAGCTTCGGAAATCAAAAGGGTTCCGGAAAAGTAAATTTATGTACAAAATTAATTGCAATGTAAAATGTTTCTTATAATTTAAACTTAAATGTTTATAGTTATATTAGAACACACTGAGATTTCACGTAATTGATAAGATTTTCTTTCTTTTTATGTGAATTTTTGTTACTTCTTTATTTAGAATTTTTGTAAATTCTGTGGAGTTCCTTTCTTGAGTCTTTATTTTAGCGAGTGCTTCTTGCTTAAAGATCGCTGTCTGCACTGTTATTTCAGTATCATGCACAATTACAATAATTTTTATCAACTGAAAAGGCCGACTATTATTTACTACAACGTCTCTACCTTTCTCGAACCCTTTATGTACTGTAAACCCCCACTTGTTTTTCTTCTATTTTCTTTCTTCTTAATTCTCTTTCGTCCACCATTTCTTACTTTTGTATCCTTCGCTCTAAATATGTTAATCTTTTTCCTCTCCAATTTTCGGTTGATTCCCCCCCCCCAAATATATTCCTTATATTATTCCTTCTTATTTTCCTAACTTTTCTTTTTTTCCTTCGCAGTTCCTCTCCGTGCTGTTTTCTCTTTATTTCCAGAAGACGAGACTGATATGCAGGACAAAATTTTGGGAAGGATATGAAATATCTTTTAGGTTGGGCAGTTCTTTGCTACGTACCTTATTCTTTTACGACATCAAAATGAAAGCAATTATATTTATGAGCCTTCGATTTGGTCACACGCCCATTACACGTTTCTGTATTTGTGCATACTCTGTTCACCACTTTGCAGAACATAGTAATTTGTCCGCAAGAGAAGTACTTATGACACGTCACACATTATCAATGCAAAAGATCTTATCATATCCAATGTCCTGTGCACGGTATATTTTAATGACTGGTTTCAAAATTATTTCAAAAAATCTTTGTTATTTACAGGCCAAGACAATCGAAGACCTAAAATATTTCTCTATAATTAACTACCTGGCATTTCTTAATTGATAAATTGATAATTCTATTTAATGTACAGGGTTTAATGTTGCATTACAACAATTTTTGTGATTGTTTCATTTTGCTTCTTTTATTTTCTATTACTTCAGTAACAGACCCACATCCAGTTTGACACACTGCTTGCTCCATTCCTTTATTCTTATTTATTATTTAGGGGGTTTCATCGCAATCTGTCAGTCAGTCATTCAGTCAGTATGACATACAAAGCATTTTACATCAATCTACTCGTTCGTCAGGCTGTCTGGTCTCTACAGATTTCTATTTAATATTATCTGTGTTAAACTATGAACCTTGCAACCGAAAGGCTTAAAATATTATAAAAAGCCTTACATACAGAAACATAACTCCTCCAGACACCCCATAACTATACTTACCCTTCAGCTTCATTACAATAATTCAGGATATCAAATAACATAGCTTTTAATTTGACATAAATTATTTAGGACAGACAAAAGCCTTTCGGCTTAAATCGGTCATCGCAACCATCATTCTGTTTCCTGTACACACTGAATCAAAGCCAAGGTTTAAGTGAGTAATTTAAAACATTAAGTAATTGACAAAATTTACGACTTGATATTCAAAATTTATGTACACACATATTAGGTATCCGGTCTAGTTTGGCTAGTCCCACCCGCCCCCTCGAAGTTCTCACGCGCGCACAAACAAACACACAAACACACACACACACACAAACACACACACACACACAAACACACACACACACAAACACACACACACAAACACACACAAACACACACACACACACATTTCCTTATAGCAGGGCTGAAGAACCTATGGAACGTATGCCCAAAATGCCACACGCTTTCACTGCTATCCTAATTCGGTTTTAACTTCTTTCGTCCGACCAACTTCTCTCTATTGTGAAGAAGATATGTGTGTGTGTGTGTGTACATGTATATATATATAAGTAAATATTTATATACATACGTATATACATATACACATATCTGATTGCTTACGTATTGTATGTGAATTACCGTTGCTACCAAAAGCACTGCAAGTGAAACATTTTTACAAATGGAGTGATGCGAAGTGCTGACTGGATATTTATCATTGGGCCGCGGTCTGGCAGTGACTGCGCAAGCACATGACATTGGACAAAAAGTTTTACAATCTTATTTTCAACCAGGAAGTAGCAGTAGCCCCAGTTACTTCCAAAATTTTTCTTCCTTATCGCATTTCTCGAGGAGGCCTCTCTTGTAATATAATATAATATAATAATTACACAATATAATATGCATTAATAACAGTAATGCTGTAATTGATAATATTTTTGAAAAGACTAAGACTTTACTTTGCTCTTCAAATTTCCCATGGACACGCGAAAGAATTTTATAGCTAATTTGTGCACGCGCCCTCAAAAATGTTCTTTAAGCCTGCCTTAGACTATGCTCTTCTTGCACGCTGGCATCACTTGCGCGGAAAAATAAGTGGGGACGTCCTGCGTCGTGGCGTGTAGCAGGCCGGCGTGTGAAATAGACGCTGTTGTAGGAAGCATCGAGCAGGCTTGTTCGTCCATTACTTCGTAGTCGCTGAAGTGGTCGGCAGCCTTGACGAGCATTGGTAGGGTCGTGTCGTTACGTTCACCGTACAATTGATTCTGATTTCTAATGTTTCTGATAGCGGTTTATAAAAATATTCTTTGTGATTTGCCTCGTTATAGCACTTAAATATTCATGCACAATTCTGTAGCAGAAACAGGCGTGGCTTTTGGCCAGACGCTGCCACGAAGGACACACAAACAAGAACACGCGTGCAATTGCATGCATGCAACAGATTAACACGCAGGACGTAGCCTAAAACTCAGCTTTGTTGCAGGGCTGTCCCTTTGGAATATTCGGAAGACGTGACAATTTATGGCATAACTGCTTACCGCTACGTCAACAGCGAGCGCCTGATGGACAACGGCACCACTGACCCTTCGACGCAATGCAACTGTGGCGGGGAATGCCTTCCACAGGGTGTCATCAACACGACAGAATGTATGATTAGTTCTCCAAATTACATGTCCTACCCCCACTTCCTGGACGCAGATCCATTCTACCGACATCAAGTGAAGGGGATGAAGCCGGATCCCGACATACATCGCATTTACATCACTGTGGAACCGGTGAGTTAAAGCTACACCCTGCAGAAAGTACAAACGATAGACAGTTCGTATCTGCTGACGTAAATGTGATCCTGAATGTCTACAGACAGAGCGATGTACAGATCTCAGCTCCGTAGTTAAGAATATAGATACTCCACCACTTAGGCAGTAGTTAACGTCCCGGATGATTCGGTGAATATCGAATTTTGCGCAAGTCAGCTCGCAGTGTACACACGTTCGGCTAGGAAGATATGTGTGTGTCACTGGGGTTCTAGTTGAAATCTAAACCCGATCGACCGCCGCATGATCGCCACCCCGCCTGTGTTATCGCTCAGCAGTACTCTTCCGCCATCTTCGTCCATTTGCACATCCTTTCCCGCAAGGAAAATTCTGGCGCGGGTTTCAAGGAGGTTGTTTTTCCAGGTTTTTTTTTTTTGTTTTTTCTTTCAAATCCCGAAATTAAATAACTAGAAATTAAGATGGGGATTGTCTATGTATAACTCAGGGTAATTAACGTAATGAAGGGTTATTGACATACGGGCGAAGTGCTGTCCGATTGAAAATTATTCTGGGAAAAAAGTGCGGTATCCATCTGTTTGGAATACTTACGTCAGACATGCCTCAACACTATCATAACGAAAGGTGTTTGACTATAATATCTCCCATGCGTGCTACACATCCAGCCCATTTACATTTTATTAATTTATTTCCTAATAACAAAGGGCGTTTATTTTATCCTAATCTGATGACTCCAGCTGTCGAGGGATATCCCGGAAGATGCAGGATTTTATGCAACAAAAGTGCCACGCTCAGTGCGAGCGATGAAAGAAACTTCCTGTGTTCAATGAAGTCTACAAATTATGAAAATTGTTTGCAGTTTCCTCCATAGCCTGTTAAGTCCCTCGCCCTAGCCTCCTAACTTAATTCGCTGTTAGTGTGCAATGATTGCGCATGTGTAGGCCTAATATATATATTTTAGGCGCATTCGCAAAATTCTCAAAGGGACCACCAGTTTCGTCATATTTACCTGTCTCTCCGACCGCCCGTCCGCAGGAATTATTCGTCTCCACTGGACGGAATTTCGAGTAACTGAATTCTTAAGTTTTTTTTTAATCTGTCGACAAAATTCAAGCTTCATTAACACATGACAAAAATAATGGGTACTTTACCTGAAGACGTATGTATGTATGTAAGTTTATGACATCTCGCTGAATTCTTCTCAGAATGAGAAACATTTCAGGCAAGAGTTGTAGACAAAATCAGAAGACCATATAATGATTTTTTTTTCCGAAAATAGTGTCGCTTAAGAGGTAAAAAAGGTAAATCAGTCCCAAACAGACCCGAAGTGCCCAGAGGATTCCAGGAAGTTAAGGTACCCAGATTGCGTGACAATGGCCCAGGATGGTGGTAAGGTTGTCAGCCTTACTCACCGGCCGTCTTTTACCCCCAGGAAATATTCCTGGTACTCATTTCTGTTAGAAGCTGTGTCGACCCCAGGGCCATAGTGCGATCGGAAGGATTATGTCAATAAAAAAAACCCCAAACACACCATCTGGAATCGAACCAGCGACCTTCCGATTTGTAGCACAGCACATTAACCACCGTACTACCTGCGGTTCCCGCTTAAGAGGTAATGAGGAAAAAATATTGTAGAAGCCACACATGGCAATAAAATACGGCGCATGCGCTTCGCATGCCGGATAAGTGAGGCCAGAGTACAGACAGGCATTCATATTATTTAATACTCTTTGCTGTGCCACGGCAAAAATAGTTACCGCGAACGCATCTCATTGTTACGTTACACGTACGTTGTCTATTTTATACTACTAAGTTTCATGTGCATTTACTCTGTTGCAGACAACGGGGATTATCCTAGACCTCAGGATCCCGATGCAGTTCAACATGTTACTGAAACCTAATTCGAATATTGGGTAAGATATTTTTCCATTTTCTTTACGCTAAGTACTGTACTGGCACTGACATTGTCTACATTCTTTTCTTGTCCCTGTGATGTACTTTATAAGGGAAGTGAGATTCGCAGCGAGAGGATGCCCGCGTCGTTTCCATGTCTTCTCGCCTAAGTAACAAATTCTGAAATTGTAAGAAGCTGTCTCAAACACGTCTCTGGCCCAAGACCTTGAATTTCTTGGATGGTTGTTTCACGATTTTACTTAGTGATACTTAGTGTTCTCTAACTCTGTCATGCCAGCTGCCTTCTACGTACTGTCCAATTCATTTATTATTCACTATTGGTCACCTGATCCTAGGATAAGTAGGTACTCTGAGCTACTGACAACCTTGTCAATTGAATACAAGTAAATAAGTAACTGAAAGATAATAATAAATTTGTTTTAGTCAAACACAACAATATTTTGTTATTTAACTTGCTGGCGAAAATTTTCGGTCATCAGACCATCATCAGACCGTCTTTACATAAAATTTAAAACAGGTTACATGTAGTGCACATTAACCCTTTACACGCCAAGTTAAATCCCAACTACCATTTAGTGGCATTATTAGGAGCTCACCATATTCTACACGTTAGCAGGATAAGGGTTAAATTCAATGTCGTATGGGATCCCAAAAATCTTATACCAGCGTTAAAAATCTGTTAAAACCTTAAGTGGTTATATTGCCTGTGATATAATATGAGATGTATGAAGATCTGACATGAAAGTGAAGTTAAAATTCATATATATATATATATAGCCTTTAGTCACAAAATATGGTATATGCTTTTAAGCAGAGAGTTCGTATTATCTCGTATAGGCCGAATACTGGGTGGTGCTTGTAGATCGTATTTATAACTGTTCCGTGTCTCCTTATGACGACGGATGTCTATTGTATCTTCAGTGTAAATTGTAGTTTTTTTTAATAATAAAATAGCAACCATGAGTTTTTTCGTTGCATTGATATGGCTCGGTGTATCCTTTTGTGCGTCCAGCTTAGCAATTAGTGACTAATAAATAGCTTCTGAAAACGACTGGCCAATTTTCGTGACACTGTAAGTGGATATCACCCTTATGTCTCTCCCGTTCATAGCTGTACAAACAGAATTTTTTTGGAAATTTAGTACTTGCCAACAATAATCTAGTGTATAAGTATTCCAATATTTGGAATTTATTTTTAGAATCATAAATTGATGTGTGTTTGAGGTTACCATGGTAATGAAGATACACACTGTAGTGTTGTCTTATGAACCCGTTTAGTCTGGTAGGTAAGTTTCAACGTTACCAAAGCCTACGCCATCAGTTGAAGGTACTATCTTCTGCGAACTGATTTTTGTGTATGTAATGTCTGATATAAATTATAAAAGTTTTCGGGGTAACCAAATTCCTCTTCTCTGCAGGTGAAAGTAGCTGCTCGTACCCCAGAAGATAGTAATTTTCATACTGGCAACCATAAATGTATGAAATCTTATATACTGACTGATCTCCAAATATAAGTTTTTTTTTAAATTTGATATATTGTCCTCTACTCGAGGCAAAACATATGGATCATGTCAAAAACATTAATTTCTATCAATGAATGACCTTTCCTCTTATCATAATTTGTTAGGTGTTTCGTTTTTAACAAACTTAAAGTCAAAAATATGCACACCTCTAACCACACAGAACACTACAGAAAGTAAAACTGTATTCTCTCACACGCACAAAACGCGACGGTATTTCATCCCAATGTATTTTTAACTGGGATACATCAGTTACTGATCACAAGCAAAGAACTGTCTGTTATCCCCAGCGCAAATATCTGCCAGGGTCAAATGGAAACTCCACAGTCACTATCTTTACTAGGTAGTAGAAATAACGCAATACGTTCTTTTTGTAAGATTTTGACTTGTGAGAGATCATGAAGGAAGCAGATGTTTCATTTTACTGAGTATTATACGTCAATAGGACACACAGTCTCTCAATGTCAGGATGCCCCTAACACTACTTTTATTGCAGTCTTTTCCGAAATGTGCCAACTCGAATGGTCCCCATACTTTGGATGGTCAAAAGGTTTACAATCGATCCGGAAGCCGCAAAAAACATCGGTTTGGTCATCAAGCTACAGGTCATAGGACATTATTTCTTCGCTGGCATTACGCTGTTGGGCATCGTGCTAATGGTATGCCCTTTTCTACTACGAATCCTCACATACAAGCAGGCGCCTCTGAAAGAAAGGTAATCCTTGTCACCTATTTTAATTTATTTTCATTACAATCATTCTCATCATCATCATAAAGTTGTCCCTGTCGACGACATGTAGGCTTATAGGGTGAGTGGAGGTATAGATCCACTAATTCTTAACCTTGCGACTAGTTGGAGGTGAGTAAACGTCCTTCCACCCCGGCCGTTTCATCCTCAGGAAAGGGTCCCCAGCACCCATTAAATATAAGGCCGTGTGAACATCAGAGTCGATATGGACGTTTCGGAACTGATAAATCTCTTGCCCATGCGAAAGGCAAAATAGGACACGTAATGATTTTGCTTGCTACAATCAGCCTTGGGATTGTTTATTTGACTCACATCAGCTGTTGTTTTTTATATAAACTAAACAAGACACGGCGTTGTCTGTTTTATAGTTCCTCGAATGGGACAAAAGTTGTATATATTGTCA
>Ga0123354_10021664_pt1 | contig 10129 bp, 6 predicted proteins | sample TergutLab28metaG_2_FD_97872 | JGI IMG/M metagenome (GOLD analysis project Ga0123354, IMG submission 97872) | Labiotermes labralis P4 segment gut microbial communities from Petit-Saut dam, French Guiana - Lab288 P4 | ecosystem: Host-associated > Arthropoda: Insects > Digestive system > Gut ...
GATCTGGGACATGGAGGGGAGGAGGAGTAAAAAATAATGGAAAAGAAAACAAAGGAAAAAAGGAAGGGGGTGGGGTAACTTTAATTGGAAAACATGATTTCAGATGGAAACATATCTTCCAGTTGAGATCTTGCAATACAAAGTGTGCTGCCTGATTTCCAAAACTGAATAACTGATTGACAGTACATACTGGCAGGAAAATGGTTTTATTTCCATGTTCTGCCAATACAGAATCTTAACCAAAACTGTGGAACCGTCACTGAATGGATTATACAAAATAACCACATTAAAACTTAAGGACAAATAACCAATCAAATTTGGTAAATGTTTTTGTTGACACTAAAACATTTTGTAATGCACAAATTCACATTTGGAATGAGAGGATTGAATTGAACTGAATGACATTTGGGTTCGAGCCCTTCCAGGCCCAATGCACCTAGGCCTTTGGACAGGCCCTTTGTGCCCCATGCTCTGTACTAACTTAGAGGAACCCCATTCCTTTAACAAAGTTCCAGATGACCTCTATTCTTAGTTTCCAAATATCCTCAGGGTCCAAGAAGAAGGAACCCAGATGTGTATGTGTGAGTGAAGCCAAGGCCTCACACTCATACAAAATGTGGACTGAGGTTTCCTCCTCAATACCAGCCGCACTATATATAAATGTCTTCTCAAGGTGTTATGTCCAGTAAGCAGGCCAATAACAACCCTGGACTGTGTCCTTCTAAAGGACAATAATTGGTCCTTCGTAGCCAGGTCAGGGCCAGAAGTCAATTCTCGAGCCTGTCTCTGTGTACTGCAAGGACCATGCCACAATACCAGACGCTGGTTTTCCATCCACCATTTTATCTTTCTTATGTTCTACCTAGAGATCGCCACAAAAGGCTCAGGTCCAAAATGAAAGGATTAGTTGGCTTTAAGAAAACAGGATTCCATATTCTGATGAAATGCTTGGACAGCATTTGTTTACACTGATTTTAATCATAACACACTGTTCTTAATTTATCTGCCTCTCCTTACCTGAAAAGCATGGAAATAATGTGGGAATGACTGGAAAATGTGTTGCACAAAGAAATGTTACATTCAAAACAGAGACTTGAAAAAGTGCATACACACAAGTTTTGAGCAGTGGGAATAAATGAGTGGCATCCTCTTGATGAACATACTAAGAATCATAAAATGGCATATATGGAAAATAAAGCACTGGTGTACCTAAGAGCAAAGCAGCAGATAATTCAACCCTCTAACACCGAACAACTTATATATATGTCACAAACTGTGTGTCAAAGTTTGGAGGAATTTTGTTCACTCCTATTCAGTTAAATGCTGTGGCTTGCTATGCTTCAGGACCCATGAAGGCCACACTTTCATTCAGGAGCCAGAATGTACCCCCTCCACCTCCTAAACCCCTCCACAATCAATGATATATGGGCAGACAGCTGACTAATACAGTTCTGACACTGCTTGCTTGATTGTCGCTTGTTCTGGGGTTCACTGTGGGTTGAAATATCAACACTGGCCTATGAAACGAACTCTGGTTGTTGACCAGGAAAGTTGTCTGTGGCATACTGCACCCATATTATTCAGACAAAACTTATGCTCAAAAATCAGAGATATCCACAAAACTAGATGTTTACAGCTACAGAACGGCCCACAGACATGCCTCTTGTAGTGCAGGGATAATCTGTAGGAGTTGTGGAGTAGTAACATGCAACATAGAGCCGTCAATCTAATAACAAGTCTTGGGCACCCTCGAATAGCTGGAATTTTTATACAGCCATCACATCGTAGCTTTAGATCTGTTTTGCTGTCACTGTAGAAGATGTTCATATCTGACTGGTATTATGTTTCTGAAACTGTGCTGAGTCATAATAGTAGACTAAACAAGGCAGGCGATTGTGGGTCTGGAGCAATGGTTGGAAAAAAATAAATAAAACTTTAGAAGGAAGCCATCAGTGAAATTCTGGTTGCTGACATGGCCTTGGAATCAGGTGCAAAAGCTAGCGATGTTAGAAGACTATTTTGAGGAAGAAGAGGAACAACAGCAGCAGCCAGGCTCAGCAGAAGTAGCCACAACAATGGCCAGCGAACTCAACCCACTGCTCTACCGTCTGTGTTCTTGTGGCCAAAGAAAGGGCACAGTGAGGCAGATGTGATGTGGGAATGTGCGTGGTGCCTTGTTTCACAGAATATCACACAAAAGTAAATTTGTAATATATCACCCTCTTTGTGAATACTGTGTGTTGTGATAAAACAGTGATCCAAGGTGCCACAGACCTTATGCAGCAGCCAGAATTATGTGAGTAATGAAATGTTTACTCCACATTTTATATAATACATGTGATTCACATGCCTAAATCTATTATAAAAATAGGTAAACATTTTTTCTCAGATCAACCAATTCATAAGCACAGTGCAAAATTTATTTCATTCAATTTTAAGGAAAATCTATGAGATATGCTTTTTTTTTTAAGTATAAGCATTAAAATTTAAAAACCCCAGTAAAAAATTCCAGCAGGCAGCGTTGCTTGGAGGGATTTAATTCTGGTGTCAAAGGGTTAAGTCACTACAAGGCAGAATGAATCTGAGAGCAGCAGCTGAACTTTCATGCAATGAAAATTTTTCCTTCTGAAGTATGTCATATATTGTAGCACAAATGGGAGTCCATAAGACATATACAGCATAGAACTAAACTAACAGACTATATCCGTTTCTTAAAATTTCCCTCTGCATTTGACACCGCTCACTGGCACAGCTATAATGGATATACCACACATCAGTATTATAAAATGTGGAACCAACAGGTTCATGTCAGGCTAATGGTATCCAAGCCACACATGTATAATAAATATTATGCAATATTAATGTCATATTATGTATTTGTATTTCTTAGTACATTTAGTAGCAAGTCACACATATTCTCTCCTACAGAAAACCAAATCTTTTCAGCCCATTAATGGAGTGATACACTTATTGAACTATTACAGAAACTTTCCATTTCTGTTTGTAAACTGAATAAACGTGGCAACTACCTGTACTGATATGTGTTCCCTCATTCAGAAGATCTCGAATGCGATCCTGTAATTTCTCTGCTCGCTTACGCTCAGATGCTAGCTGTCGCTGTAAATCTTTCATCACAGCAGCCCCTTTCTTTCCCGCCAGCTGTTTCTCTACTTCAGCATCACGTAACTGCTGTTCTAGCCTGTTCAGTGCTTCATCTTTCTTCTCTATATCTCTCTGTACTGATTCCAATTCTTCCTGTAATGCCTTAACACAAAGAGAATACAAATTTACAGCATACAGTTAACCTGAGACACACAGCCACAAAGCAGTAGTATTGAACATAAATAAATAAACTTCAGTGATTCTGCAAATGATATTATCAAGCATAACAATCATTACCTTTTCCTGATTATCATAGGAAAGTTTCAGCTGATGAACTTCTTCACTATGTTCAGCTTTTAAACATCCAATCACACTTTCATAATATGTCCGAGTTGATTCAGTTTTGTTTTCTGCTTCTTTATGGCAACGTTCCAACCATCCTCTTGTTGCTTCAAGTGATTTCACTTGAACTAGAGCATCATCTAACTGACCCTGTAATGGGGCAAGCTTCTCTACTTCTTCCTGGATAAGGAATAAAATCTAATGAATGGAAGAGAAATTTATCTCCTAAATTTAATGTCTCAGAACCAAAATAATTTTCCTTGAATGGTTGAATATACTGTGTACAACTAGTGCAAAATTACCTGCAATGCTTTTACTTGCTTTTGCAGTTCTTGTTCTCTGCTATTAAAATCATCCGTGAGATTTGAAAATTGAAGTTTATATTCATCACTTTTTTGTTGAATTCGTATAGACATTTCATCCACAAGTTTCTTTCTCTTCTCTGCTAGCTGTAAATATATTCAAGTGTAATTCCACACTTAACAACAATTAATTATTTTAAAATTGCCTTGTGATGTACAGTAAGGCAAAGTGTAGCCAGTTATTTTGACAATACAAATTCTTTGAACTGGAACTTTATGTTTTAATGACACAGAACGAAAAGAATATTTTCATGCAACTATACTGTACCTGTACAAACAAAGCTGTATGTCTTATGCACCTTGAGACAAAGACTTGGTTTGATTGTAGTTGTCAAAGATTTTGTCAGAGTGGTATCAGCAAATAAGGTGAGAAGAAGTGTCCAGTAATGAGCCCAGTAAAATTGTACTGAAACTTAAATTGAGCACTTTAAAGCCTCAAGTGGTTGGCCGCACAGATTCACATAGTGGCATGATGTAGGATACAAAGCATGTCTGGTGAAAGTGGTTAAGTCAGAAAAAAGTCTGTCAGTCACTGGATTGGAAATCTGGTGCCTGTTTTTATGCATGGATATGAAGGAAACAAAATGTGTGTTGCAAATTAAACTGTATTGTACCACTCCATAGCTGACAAGTATCTGATTAATAAACATACAGACTGCAAAAGGAAGGAAAAATTGAAAGCACAGATAACAGCCTTAATGTGATGCAACACAAACAGCATGGCCACTGCAGATTTATGCCAACACCAGGTGAATTCATACTTCACTCTAATCACAATTCTAATTGACTGATTCCTGGTTATGTTAAATGAACACTCTTTCTTCTCCTGTTGTCTCCCCCTTGCTAACATACGGATGTCATTTAGGAATATATCCTTCACACAAGTCTGTGTTCAACTCATTAGCACAAGTGTCAAGGTTCTAGTGGGAAATGATTTACAATCTTCTTGTGAGGAGATACTGCATTAACCTCTAGACACTGAGTTCAAATGTTGCAACAACATTATCACAGCTGGAGTTTTGCATGCTAAGCATGTTCATTTGCATTTCTGGAATGCAGGGATTCAGAAACTGAAGTGCATAAATTACAGTTGTAAATTTATAAGGTACATATAAAAACTAGATTTTTAAGAAAGACCCTGCTTATTTGTACAGCAATTTGTAAATATTACGTACCAACCGTTATTAGACTGAAACTTTTTACATTTACTTAAAAAAATTTTGTACCTTTGCCTTCATTCTTTATAAGAAAATTATTTATAATATATGTTTGTAAGCTGCCAGCAAATGTACATTCCCGTATAGTCCTATGAAATTTACATTTTATGATATCTACCTCCTGCCTGCAGCTGGTATATTTATAAACTGAACACTGTTGTGTAATGAAAGGAAACTTTCCCTCAAAGATATTAAGCAGGTAATTGTTTTATTAAAAGTGTCTACACAATTTAGAAATGGAAAAACAGGATAGGTTTCTAATCCCAAAAGATAAGACCACATTTCTTAGCTTTACTTAACCTAGAATCTCAGAAGGAAGTTGATTGGACTGAATATCAAGTTATACCACATCAAAGGGTATACAAACAGATCAACTGACAGATCATACAGGGGTGTACAAGGATACAACACAAATTGAAAGTGCACTGTCATGGAGTAGAACGCTGATTAGTGAAACAACTATCAAAGTTCATCAGTTCACAAGTGGAATAAGAAAACATTTTATAAAATAGGCATGTAACAACAAAGATTTATTTTGTTACATTTTCTGCAGAGAGCTGCAGGTTAAACCCACGCACACCAGTACGTGGCTCACTATGTGAAACAGCACTACAATTTAAGGCCTGCTTATCATCTTTTATGCCAAGGGTCACACTTACTTATTTTTGTTCAAAACTACCCAAAATTTTTAGTTTATTATTGAGGCCACAAGAAAATACCAGATCAGAAAAAATAAACCAGAATTCCAGAGGCAAGTAGAGATGCTGAATCCAGGTTAAACTGTTATGTGAAACAGTACAAGTGTAAAATGAATGTACTAAACACCCTTTTTAAATATAAACCTGTTCATATTTATTAACACTTTTACATCCACTTACCAAACTGACTTCATCCAATGCACTTGTCAGTTGAGTCTTCTCTTCTTCCAAACCACTTACTAAGGTCTGTTTCTGATTTAATTTCTCCTTTGTATCTGCTAAATGAGACTCAAGGTCAGAGTTCTGTTGCTGGACATGACCAAGTTTTTCTCTTGTTTCACCCAGCACACACTCTAACTCTATCACTTTAGCTCGAAGTTCCAATAGACGTTCTTCAGATACGCTTTCATTCTGGCAATAAAAGGGAGGGTGGAACAATTCATGTCATGCATTTTGAATATAACAAATTAAGAGAAAGAAACTTAACTCTAGGCAGCAGTCCTTCTTGAGAAGCTAACAGGTGCTCAGCTAGTCATGAAACTGTCAGTGTTTTATGGAACAGGATGTTCATTACTTCTCCACCCATCTCAATTCTTAAAGATCTGTTTCAATATTATCGCAAAGAATACTGAATTTTATGAACGGGCACCTTCAAGGGTTGTATGCTGGAGAAATCAACCCCACACTCATTCTGCTTAGCCACAAAGCCTGTCTTCATCTCAACACACATGTGAAGTCAAAGAATAAAGGGTACTGGTCTGCAGAAAATCCAGTGGTAATCCACACACTGTCATTACATAATGTTAAGGGTCATGTGTGGTGTGTTGCAAATGCAACTAGGATTATTGGGCCCACATTTTTAGGCCAGAAATTCATACAAATACATAAAACACATTCTAACACCATATCTTACACACCTGTCCAATTAACAGAAAACACATGCCTTCTTCTCAGCAAGATAATTCAACATCAAACACTGCAAACTATTTCCAGGACCCATGATCAAATATGGTGAATAAAAATCTAATATTAACTGCAATATATTAAACTAAAATGCATGAACCCTCACTCAATGGAAACTGGAACATTGGCAATTGCTGCCCTGCCTACTTTCATATAAAATGGTCTGAGAGTGGGGGAATACATAGGGCCATTAAAAAAAAAAATTCCTAGTATATGTTCATATACATGTAACACGATTCTACCCAAAAATGTTTACATATTATTCCAACCGGTAATGTGATTAAGGAAATCCAAAATTGATAATACAATACACTAAATTTTATCAATACATGTATGTTAAATGTATGAAGTAACAGACCAAAGCCTTATATAGCCGCTATACAGAATCATCTATTTATAAGCCACTAAAAGTAATCATAATTACCTTTCTGGTCAGTAAAGAAATATGAGATTCAAGTTCTTGAATTTGTTGAGAAGATTTTCTTTTTAAATCTTGCAGAGAGAGCTGGGAGTTGTTCAACTGTACCTGCAGCCTCTGACTTTGTTCCTTTAAGATTCCCACCTCATGTTCTTTCTCTAGTTGTAGTTTCTCATAAGCTCTCCTAAAAAATTACAAACATGTCACGGATGATAACATATTGTAATGCATCCCTTTACCACATGTCATTCCAGGAGATCCAACTGACTTTCATTTTAACAGACTCAGTTGGACAATAGGATAGAAAATAAAATACTCCAAATGTCACAAGTCTAACAGATGATCCTTTGCTATTGTCTATTTGGACACACTAATTTACTCAGTTCAGTTTGTCAAACACAATCTGATGTAGGGCAGGAACATAATTTCCGTGAATATCACATGTAATTCAACAGAGGACCGGACCATGTACACATGTTGCTCTGAACACAAGTATAAGTGTCCATGTGGGTGGATCAGAAGTTCCTAAAACTTGTACTAAAAACAAACACCTAAATGTCATCCTGCTACACACTCATATGAACATTTGTTCTGGCATTCCTGCCATTGATGGAAGCACCTCAGTAAGTTTTCTCTTTGTATGCTTGTGAGACCTGCTATCACCACCTGCAGACTTTCTTCTTCAGACAAAAAGTTACGCCCTGTGAGTCCAATCCTGAATCTCTGAAAGCGCATTAAGTCACACAAATGAGGTAAGGACAATACGGTGGCTGACTGATGGTTGGAATTTGGCCAAAAATTACCATACAATTGCTTGTGTTATGCAATTGTTGATACAATCACATCACACTGACTTCAACCAAATGCAGTTCCTTTTCCTTCTTAGTTGCTAAAGCATGAACAGTACATAAAAAGCATTCCTGATTTGGCATTTCATTAACTAAAGAAGTCTTACTATGAGTACCCTGAATTTCTGCAACTACAAACAGAAGAGAATGTCATACATTACTCTGTCTTATGCCTCTGTAATAGAAGTATTACAAAAGGGAAACAGAATTTATTTAAAACACAAATATAAGCACAAGAGGTTTCTGGATTTGTTCTCACTCAATTATCCCTTGAAACGAGCTGTGTTGTTTTTCCGCCAACTGCCTGAGAATTTTGCTTTGTGAGCAAATGTGTCCATTAAGATTTTCTAATACAGATTTTAAATGACAATAAAAATACCTCAAATTTGTACGTTATTTTTTCCAGGAGGAATTATTATAATTATTATTATGACATGTGGCAGCATTACCCCTGCCTGAGGTGTTATGCTTGTGGTTGAAAGGCATTTACAGAAATGACACCTCACTCCACACCACTGGTCATGTCCATGACTTAAACTTATGGAGTCTTAAACAATGTGATTCATATATACATTACATGTGTTGTTTCTTGAAAGGATCAGCATAACACTTCCAAGAGCATATTTTGATATACTGGTGTCACGGGTAGAGGATATATGGTATGAATTAAAAACACTGAACTCACGTTTTACTCTATATACCTGTTTTCTGTATACAGCCTCTCTTTCTCTTCCTGCAGCTGGCAAAATGACTCTTGTTTTCTGTGCAATTTCTCTTGCAGTTGCTTCACTTCAGATTCAAGTTGCTTTCTTTCTTCCTGCTCAGCTTCCAATTGCATCACAACATCTGAGAAAGAAAAACCTGTACTAAATGCTGGGAACACTTCATTCAACTTTCACTGTAAGCAATGTGTGTTTTCATTTCACATGTGCTGCAGCACTACAACTGCTACAGTGCTCTACTACAGCTGTCACTTTTACCATATCAGCTTTGAACAGAAAAGACAAATGACAGAGATTAGAGAATGTATGTGAAATCCCCATCATGACAGAATATTTTTAAACCATGAACTTCAGGAGCACATAAAAATTCTCTACCCATATCTGCTATCTACCCCTTGTAGCTACTGAATGATCTTAAGTAAAACAGAAGATACTAAAACGTGAAAGAGGAAGCATTATATTGCACTCTGTGGAGAACTTGCTTTCAGAGTGGCTACAGGCCTGTCACAACACGAACTACATAACAAATGAATATGCTGTGAAACATGTAACACAAGTACTTAAATTTCCTTTCCCCTCCTTTCCTTCGTATACTCCCATATGATTAAACGGTTTGCTGCTAATACGTTAGTCTTAAATCTAGATAAAGCAAATATCAGGAAATTTGTAACAAAGAGTTCCAACACATTCTGCATTATGTATTGGTTATACAGAAAAGTATACAGAAGAGATGGTAAATTCGAAATTTCTTGGTCTACAAAGTGATGAACACCTGAAATGATAGAACCATAAGAACAAATTATTTGCAAGTTAAGTGGAACATGTTACGCCATTAGGTCTATGGTCCACATCAATAACAGAAACATTCTCAAACCAATTTACTATGTGTAATTTCATTCTATTATAAATTATGGAATAATTTTTTGGGGTAACCCTTCCAACAGCAGGAAGATTTTCACTTCAAAAAAATGGACAGAATTATGGCTGGTGGACAACCCAGAACTTCATGTAGAAGCCTGTTTAAACAATGAAAGATTCTACTTGTTCACTGCCAATATATTTCCCAATATATTAATACAAAGAACAAGCACCATTTAATGTTTGTTGAACCATGCACCATTGTGATCACTATAAGAAATACAATAAAATAATAAGTGGCATCTAGTTGGTTTTTATTCTTCAACAAGCACCATATTCATAGTCCAAAAGCCAACCTCCTCTTACTCTGTAGATGAATTATTTTTACGTGCAAAGATTATCTACAATACTGTTTGATCAATGATTATAAAATTTTACACTGTAAAAATTGTGTATATTTGTGTATTTATGACTTGTTCCATGACTCACTGTCTTTGTGACACATGTACACATCATGTTGGGGGGGGGGGGGGGAGAACCAAAACGAACAAAAAGAGGGGCGGTGGATTTGCCTCGGTTTTTTTGGGTTTTTGGAAATC
>Ga0123354_10021665_pt1 | contig 10128 bp, 8 predicted proteins | sample TergutLab28metaG_2_FD_97872 | JGI IMG/M metagenome (GOLD analysis project Ga0123354, IMG submission 97872) | Labiotermes labralis P4 segment gut microbial communities from Petit-Saut dam, French Guiana - Lab288 P4 | ecosystem: Host-associated > Arthropoda: Insects > Digestive system > Gut ...
GGTTGTCAGCCCTAGACAACGACCGCCTTTACCCCAAGGAAATATTCCTGGTACTCATTTCTGTTAGAGGCTGAGTCGACCCCAGGGCCATAGTGCGGCCGGAAGGAAAGGCAAATAGGGGTAAATAAAAAAAAAAATTATATTCCCATCAGAAATAAGGGGTCATCATCATACAGCGCAGCAGCCAAAGGGCGTTAAACCGAAAAAGCCAGAGCGCAAATTAAGGAGTTATGTAAATTGGCAAGGGGCATTAAAGCTAAAAGGCGAAAAAGAAAAGGGCGTACAACCAGGCCTGGATGTACTGAACTCCGGGAGAGCCCCACGCAAAATCTACGAGTATGACGCAAGGTCGCAGTGAGAGGGGAGAATATAACCACGCTTTCTACAAGCATCGTTGAATGTGGAACGCAAACAAAAATAACTTACTGGCATAGCTAAACAGTATAATTTATGGTTTCTACAAACACACCAGTCACAACAGTAAACCTTCACGACGTGTGTGAAAGTAAAACAAACAATACGTTGAATTATCTCAATATGCACAAACTTCTGACAGACGAGGTGACAATGAAGCCACACGTCCGCATTTCCCACACCAAAACTTACACAATCGACGACGATGCTGCAATGTTTCGACTGACATATGCCGCAGCCAACGGCCAGTTACATTACCTGCAGTGAAAACGAGATGGAACCACCAGTCCATGTAGAAATGTTGTTGCAAACTTACCTGAAACCAAAGAGAAATGTAAAGTGTTATTTCTCCAAAGCAAAGCACACATGACAAGTAAAAGAATCATTTTATGCCTGAATACAGTACCTTATTTTAATATCTTCTATAGTCAACCGATTAATACAACAGCATAAATGTTCTACCATTCATTTATTTCTCAAATATGCCACATGTTTCGGCCGATAATTTCGGCCATCATCAGGCGATATTACAAAAATATAAAAGGTAAAATCTAATAAAAATGAGGAACAAAAACAGGAAGAGGAGCAACTACACCAATTAGGCCATGAACTATTCTGCGATAAAATCCATTCTTGATTCGACGCTATATAGTTTGAGGCACTGACAACGTCGTTAAATAAACCACAAATAAATCAATAGATAAACGAATAAACAAATAAACAAACTAATATTCAATATCGTGAACAAAAGACACCACCACTGGATACACTTGAACCCAGTCCGCATTCTACTATTCCCCTCCCTACACACCTAGGTCTCCCAAAAGGACAGTTCCTCATACACTTCCCATCTCTCACATGCGTGCTGAATGCTCCGCCCGTATCTCTCTCTCTCTCTCTCTCACTCGAGCACTCTAAAGAACCCTAACATTTGGTGACAAATGACGCTCGTGAGACTATAGCACAAATCCCCACTACCCTTTAAATCGTCTCGTAGGTGACAAATATTCTTCCCAAGCAAGAGGTAAAAATGTTGCTTCATTACTGTTTAGTATTTACATATCAGACAGAAGGGAGCCAGATAAAGGACTGTGAAATGTTCGGTACTAGTGTTACTTCGAACAGAAACGCACGTTCAACTTTCAGGCTTATCCATGGAGATAAACGAAAAAAAAAGGGGGGCACTACGTTTAGTACGGGCAGACTAATAACTAATTTACACCTATGAAGGTTCATCTCGCCCGCTCGTCCTTCTGGGAAAGGTACGTAGACTGGAGAAACGTTCAGAGTTGGCAAGTGGAAAAGGTAAAGAGATAGGAACTGCAATGATTTGGATGTAAGCAACAGGAAGACGTTGGCATTAAAACATAAACAATGAAAGTGCTTTGCTTTCCTGGGCATCAATTATGTTGAAAGTTCCCCACGCTACGCTCGTTTATCCTTCTGGTCAGAGTAATTTTTAAGATTAAAATGAGCGTGAAGCAGTGGTAGATTAATACTCACAGGGGTGAAGAGCATCACTTTGTTAGAAGCTCCCTACGCTTGTCCCGCTCGTCCTTCTAGTAGGAGTAGTATGACGTGAAAATGTAAATGTAAGTGACAGTAATCGCTTAAAACAATGGCAGCGCAATTTTGATTTCTCGTTAATGCCGGAACGCGTAATTTGGAATGCTTTTGAATATCTTTAATTTTAAACAAGGGGTTTTAATTTCTTAAATATAAATCGGGAAAGCTGCCGTAAGAAGCGGGCAGTAGCAGCTTGAACCTTAAAAACCAACTCAGAATTTGCTTGAAGACGGAGAAAACCAAGAACAATGGAGTCGAAACGTCCAGTCGCAGGGCCTTCCGGATGCCTACTGACTACACCTATAAATTCCGTTCCTACCACACAGAAAACACTCCGCACCTCCATGAATGACCAACTGGCTAAGGCGATAGAAGGTAAATACAAGTCGCAGTGATTTTGGGAGGGGGGGGGCTATAATTTATCACTGCCGTTATTTGCACCTATATTTATATACAAACTATTCAGTTCCACTTGTACCATAGTGTCAATATTTCTTCAAATTGTTTACAGGAACAATTTCGTAATTTACCTTTGTACACACTATATAATACTCTCTGAGCAATTCATCTCTTTCAAAAATTAAAAAAGGGGAAATACCTGCTGTTTCGGGAATCAGACGAAGCGCATAACTACACTGCGCGGGCAAAATACAGTGTTCTGTGATCGTTAACACACGTCGTACATAAGCCTGAAACAGCTGTGTTTCAAAGGATTCATACAACTGTGTCTGTTAGTAACAGAAGAAATCACATTGCCTGCATATCTACTGAAACAGACGAAAAACAGACACGACAAGCAACGCTCTGTGTCGGTGAAATTTAAAATTCTTATTCTGCTCCAATAAGAAATGAGCCAAAACATGCGACGGTACCCCAACTGCAGACTGGCATCACGATAAACGCCTCGCTGGTGCGGCATGTCATACACCTGACAGACGAGTATGATGTCACTGCACAGTGACATAATACCTAACACACGTCACAGTGGCATTTAAGTGATCCCCAAACTTACAAAAACAGCCGGTGCTAAACCTTCTTATAGAACTATGCAACCCTCTGACAAGTCACACTATAACAGGACTTCATGAGACAACACGTAACGTGGTGGGATCAGGAAGAGAGCCTTGATACTGATTACTGTATCAACAGGGGTTCGGACGTTCTGCAAGGTCTGTGGGAACTCGGCAACGTAACTCACGTTTACAACAGACTTGCAGTGCGCTTGCTACATTTTATAGTCGCATATACTCTTTTTAAACGTGGGAGACGGTGAAGAGCGTTGTCTACGGATGGAGTACGTACTGATATGAATCTACAAGGTGGTAAAGGTAAAGCAGTCCCATTACAGGCCTGGACAAGCCCAGAGGGTTCCAGGAAGTTAAGGCTCCAAGATTTCGTAACAACGGCACAGGATGGTGGTAGGTTGTCAGCCTTATGCACCGGCCGCCTTTACCCCCAGGAAATACTCCTGGTACTCATTTCAGTTAGAGGCTGAGTCGACCCCAGGTGCGATAGTGCGATCGGAAGGATTTTATGTCAATGAAAAATCCACTGACACTAGCTGGGATCGAGCCAGCGACCTTCCGATTTGTAGCACAGCACCTTAACCACTGTACTACCGCGGTCCCCTCTACAAGGTGGAGATCTGCCTTTACAGGGCAAACCGGCGAAAACCTACCGACATACGTGAACTATGACATCAGACAGTGACAACAGGCATCACAACAGACGTGCAGTTTATCAAAACTGGTGCACAGTGAGAATTACAGTTAATATTTTGACTGTATTTTCGTCCTATTGAAAAAAAAATTACGTAACATAAAATCGATTCACCAACAGTATGCTGATAGAATTCCGCGATTAACACCACTCCACTCAAGCAATACACAAAAAGGTTTAGACATGCAACACTCCCTCCTAATATTTTAGATTCAGACCGTGGAGGAAAAATAGTTCTCGTCAGGTGTTTTCTCTATGCTCAGCTTTCAAACGAAATTCAGTCCGGACACAGTCTTTCAGAGAAGTATTTATAAGGCACGGCTAATTTTAGCAAGTAGTACTAAAAGGCTCCATTCATTCTGTACATCTCAAGTGTTACCACAGTTAGTGACATGCGCGGAAACTCGAAGCACTTTTTCAGGGTCCTTCTCATTCGCAGAAATAATTTATTTCCTTCACATCACTATCTTAGCTACTACACCCAACTAGACTTATAAATCTAATCCGTTTGTCACCCAACATTCGCTCACCTTTCACTGTAGGGGGGGGGGAGGTGAGGTGGCTTTCTATTTCCTTTTGTACTACCAACCCTTCCGCCTGTGCCCAGTCGTTTTGCCTGGAAGCCATCGCCATTTTTTACCTTCCTACTACATCGCCTCCCATTTCCTCCCCATTCGTCTGCCTTCCACTGGACCGGTCAACCAGAATACTCATCCCCATACCTTGTGCTCCGTACCACCGCAACCCCTGCAGATGATGTGCAGAACACCCGCAAACTGCATGGACCTAAACTGTCACTGTTCCGCTTCTCGTAACTTCCATGCAGTTCACCCGAGCTGTCTTCGACCCTTTCACAATGTTGTACAAGTACCTGAAACCTGAACTAGCCTAAACCTACATCAGAGGGAACAAAACACAGCCCCTGTATATCTGCACAGGGGGAACACAAGACAGCCTCTTTATATCTACACATTTACATCTGCAGAGAGGGAACACAATACAGCTCCCGTATATCTGCACAGACGGAACGCAAGACAGCCTCTGTACATGAGCACAGACGGAACACAACACAGCCTCTGTACATCTGCAGACAGGGAACGCAACACAGACCCCGTATATCTGCACAGACGGAACACAAGACAACCCCTGTATATCTGCACAGACAGAACACAAGGCAGCCCCTGCATATAGGCACAGACGGAACACAAAATAGCCCCTGTATATCTACACAGAGGGAACACAATGCAGCCTCTGTATATCTGCATCGAGGGAACACAAGAGGGCCACCGTAGATCTACAACAGAGGTAACACAAGACAGCCCCTGGATACATGCAATAGAGGGAACACAATATAGCCCCTGGATACCTACACCAGAGGGAACACAGGACAGGCCCTGGATATCTATACCACAGGGGGTCTACGACAGCCCTTGGAAAGCTATTTTCCTTTCCTACCCCTACTTCTTTAGTCAGGTGGTTACGACTGGAACTACAATGGTGTTGATAAGAAGGAAAAATGAAATGCATTAAGGTTTCACTGCAATGATTGTTACCGAACACAGAGCATTACGACTTATTCAGTTTTGTTACGAAGTGTTACTCCCTTCATCATGATACAAAACCTTATAAACAATAATTATCTGTCAAAATCAAAATTCGGACGTGAAGGCATGTGTCACAAAACCTATTACTTACAAAAATAGCGATAAGCTAAAAGCTTAAGTAAACAAAATCAAACACAGACATAAAACGAAATCACTTCAGCCGGCAAGAGCCCTCTACACATGCTTGCAGTCCGCTCGCCTCACACCCTTCTTATTCACCTCAAATTCTGTCAGCTGAATTAATACTCCCCAAATTTATGAAGTTCGAGGTTATCATGTCCACATGAGAAGAAAGAGACCTATCCTAAGCCAGCTGAATCAAGTCCACACCTTCGTATTTTCCTCTTTGAGATCCATTCTAATTACGGCTCTCAGTTACACCGACAACTCCGTATTCGGCATCGATATGGATTCAGGGAACCGATATAGCCAAACACATAATTTTAGTAACGTAAGTATTTTTTACTGATTACTTCTGCGTACAATTTTACGACACTGTTACTTACTTACTCCATGGTGCAAAGTCCTTCTTGAGAAGCTAACTGGTTTGCAGCTAGTCAAGAAATTCCCCGCATTTCACGGAACCCGAAGGTTCATTACCGCATTCAAAAGCGTCCGCCACCTGTCTCTATCCTGGGCCAGCCCAATCCAGTCCATATACCCACATCCCACCTTCCTGGAGATCCATCCTAATATTATCCACCCATCTACGCCTAGGTACGACACTGTTAGTGTCGCACATTATGCTGTGTCTATGGGAAGGTAACTGGCGCAACTGGAAGGGATTTCGAAGGAAGGTGTTGTGGCCTAAAAAATGTTTTTCCCAACATATGCCTTGAGGGGGAAACAGACAAACAAAATTCAGGATACTCGCCGTGCCACTCGAGTTTCGAACTGGACTCCTTCTGGATAAAAGTCCAAGACGTTTCGGAATGTACTTCCAAGAAAACAAGTTCAAGTGGAAGGACTACTCAATACATGTTATATTTTTTTTCATGTTTTGTGACCGTACATCATTGATACAATAATATAAAAAGCCAACTAGATGCAAAAATAACCAATTTTATAGATAATTACAATCAGCTCAACATGTTTCGGGCAATAAATTCGCCCATCCTTAGGAGCACTAGACTGTGTTTACAGCTTGTGGTATAATGCACAGGCGATGCTGTCGCCAGAAGGCAGCATCCCCGGTGCATTATACCACAAGCTGTAAACACAGTCTAGTGCTCCTGAGGATGGGAGAAATTATTGCCCGAAACATGTTGAGCTGACTGTAATTATCTATAAAATTTGTTATTGTTGCATCTACTTGGCTGTATAATCCCTGTTAAGTTTGCAGCTGACCGTGGCGCAGTGGGTTGTGCTAGGCAAACACGGACGTCCTTTGCTTGTGATCAGTAATCGGTGCACTCCAGTTCCAAACACACTGACCTGAGGTGCTGTCACATTTGTGTGTGTAAGATACTGCAGTTATTGTCTGGTGTTGTTAGAACTATGAACAAATTTGACTTTAGGCTTGTTATTAACGAAACATGCAACAAATGATGACTAGCACTTTTTAAATAAAACTACGTCATGCAGTGATAGACTCATGTCTTTGACAGGATCTTAATGTTTTCCCGCTACAGTCGTCGGGAGTGTTACGATACTCTACCTAAGCTGTACAAGTCAACTGCATTTCCTAGAGCAAACACCATACCTGTTAGTTTTGATGTCTTGCTGACCGCGCATCTCAGTATAATCTTATCAATTGACCAACTTAATGCACAAATACTATTTTACAATAAGTTTATTATATATCTCTACATGTTTCGAGCACTGTTGTGCTCGTCATCAGGCGGTCAAATTGTATTATACAGAACCCGGTATCGTCACATTCTGTAGGTGGCCGCGCGGTGCGCAGGTTGAGAGAGGACTAGTCCTCTCTCAACCTGCGCACCGCGCGGCCACCTACAGAGTTTGACGATACCAGGTGCTGTATAGCATAATTTGACCTCCCGATGATGAGCACAACACTGCCCGAAACATGTAGAGGAATATAATAAACTTATTATAAAACAAGAATTCGTGCATTAAGTTGGTCAAATGCTAAGTTATACCTGTTTGTTGTGACACTGCAAACCGTAGACACGATTGCTCTATCAAATTCACAGTATTCCTCTAAAAATTAACAGGAACAATCGAGCGTGATGGGAATTTCCAATACGCGCCAATCAAGAACGCCAATTCGCATGTTTAGAGGAATGAAACGAACGGTCATGCGCAGAAACACGCAGGGGTATTCCTGTAACGTTGCGGTAAAGGTTTTAAGACATAAATTACAACTGAAAGGGCTCCACAATGTTTTGTTAATATTCTCAAATTCAGTACTTCATGACTATCTTTCCGCAGTTCACACTTTCTCATACGCGTACAGACAGATGGACGAACGGATAGAGAAACTGCAACAGGCGCTGCGCAGTTAATGAGCAGAGTGACGAAAAATTCGGGCCAACGTAGCGTCATGCACTGCAATATACATAAATAACTGGTATTAGCTAACTTGAAACAGATTCATTGTTCTTATAATAAAAGCCAACAAGATGCACTATTTCTCAACTTTATTTTGGTAAAGAACTCTACATATTTTGGACAGACTTACTGTCCATCATCAGGAGTCTTAATAAAGTAGTCACAGCAACTGGTATTTGACGTACTAGTTATGCTGAATGTCTGCTAGCTGTGAATATACTAATAAGACTCCTGATGATGGACAGTAAGCCTGCCCGAAACATGTAGAGTTCTTTACCAAAATCAAGTTGAGAAATAGAAAATCTCGTTGGGTTTTGTTATAAGAATATATCATGATGGACGGTCCTCTGAATTTCAAAATGATTCATTGTGTAGGGAACAATTGAAATAACTATCGACAATTCATACTTTCCTCATTAAACGATTTACCTCCGGCCTAGGTAGCGTAGATAATTACTATCGGTGTGCCATAATAAATTGTGAAGAATATTGAAGGAAGCCATATTATATTTCACGGTACCACTGTGACATTCCTAAGGCAGGGTAATTCGACAAACCTCGTTACAGCCTCCCGACAGGATTGAACCAAGAACTTCCAGAATACGAAGCAGGAGTACTAAGCACCGGATAGTGATGCTCAATTTGGTACATCCATTTGCCATTAATTAACATATTGTTTCGATTCAGTGAAAAGATTAAACGGGGAAAAACAGTCAGTGCAAAGTTTTCTACCATAAATCCCTCTCAGAATGGTCGTGAGCAGGGGTACACAAATTTTGGGCTACTAAATTTTGTACGGTGTCGCCTATTATTTGTGAACACTCAGGATGGAACTCGATTCATGTCACCCTTCTGGCACCTAGAATTTAAGGGTAGCCCCTAGAGTTTTGCAAAATTCGTGTACCCATGTCGCAACAATATCCCGGATTTACTTGAGGAACCTCTCGCTACCTGGTCGTCACACCAACAGCACATCTACACTCCAAAATTCGGCCCTCCCAGCACCTCTCATTTCACTTCGGCTATTCGTACAATTCAGCTGCCTCATTGACACTCACAGGCCGAAATATGCAGACAGCGAAAATGTGATATCGGCATACAAAATTATTATACTTGTACAGTCTGCCATAAGCTGTGGTTCTCTGCTGCGTACGGTTGTTATTTCCATGAGAGTGGCGAGCATTAGCTATGGGAAAGAACCAGTCTGTATGGTCTCTTACAGTCGCTCGCTTCCAGCTACACTGACAGTGTCACACTAGACCAACATTAGAAATCTCAGAACTCTGGAACTCCGTTTTATTAGACCGATGTTCCATTCCCAGTACTGCTAGCTGTCACGTCCAGACAGGTTCTGAGGCCCATCGAGTTTCTTAAACAGCGCCTACCGACGCTAATGGGGGCCGTAGCGAGAAGTCGCCCACTGTACTACAGCAAGAACCGAGGTTAGGATGCGTTAGGTCTTACGTCTACTCACGCTGTGCGCGTTAATGTTGTCATACTTCCGGAGAGCCGCAATTCCATCTTTACCTTAGGCCTACCTTTTCTGGACAAAAACAGGAAAACTTGACACATTCAAAGCCGTTCGGCTTACCGAGCAGGACCCACTAATTACGGTGACTCAGTAGTTTCTTAAAGTCCGTGGTTTTTGCGCTGTCACACACCATATATCTTGACCATTCCAGTTTCTTTTCAATCACAGATTTATGGTTTACAGAATTTTCGCAACTACCGTGCTTTCGGTATACTCCCTCCACATTTTCAGTTCTTGTAAAATGTCTACTTCGTTTTTTGTTATTTAAACATTTCTACTATTTTTACACGGCCCCAATACCGCAACTTCTCTCCTCCGTTTTTAGGAATTCACTGCTTCAAAACTGAAATGGATAAATAATGGGTTTGCAACACTTTGGAGCAACCTAAACTGCTTAATTCTATTAAAAAAAACTGTCATAAGAATAAACTAGTACGAACCAATACAGCACATTAAGACGTATAGCAACTAATACAACGACGATATTTTGAATGTGGCCAACATGTTATAATTCAAAGATAATAATAACAATACTGACATGTACAAATGATAAAATTTCAAGAAAATGTGGTGGTTATTTCCAATGTTAGGCTGCTTGCTTACTAACACTAAAGAATTAACCTACAAAACAGCAATCTGATTGTATCAGTGCTCAACACACATATGACGCTAATATTCCACGAGGCGTTGCACTTTAGAATAACCAAAAGTGGGATACTGTTAAGTCACTATTACAGCTGCTCATACTACTACTACTACTACTACTACTACTACTACTAC
>Ga0123354_10021666_pt1 | contig 10128 bp, 7 predicted proteins | sample TergutLab28metaG_2_FD_97872 | JGI IMG/M metagenome (GOLD analysis project Ga0123354, IMG submission 97872) | Labiotermes labralis P4 segment gut microbial communities from Petit-Saut dam, French Guiana - Lab288 P4 | ecosystem: Host-associated > Arthropoda: Insects > Digestive system > Gut ...
ACGGACAGTACTACAGTCACACACAAAATGGGATAGCACAACTGTACGGACAGTACTACAGTCACACACAAAATGGGATAGCACAAGTGTACGGACAGTACTACAGTCACACACAAAATGGGATAGCACAACTGTACGGACAGTACTACAGTCACACACAAAATGGGATAGCACATCTGTACGGACAGTACTACAGTCACACACAAAATTGGATAGCACAACTGTACGGACAGTACTACAGTCACACACAAAATTGGATAGCACAACTGTACGGACAGTACTACAGTCACACACAAAATGGGATAGCACAACTGTACGGACAGTACTACAGTCACACACAAAATGCGCATATCGCCTATATCCATGACCAGCGTGTTTTCCGAATCTGCCGTCACGTTGTTATAGTTGCTCCTAAACGTACACAGAATTTTTTTTTTAAGTTGGTATTGTAGTCGGACATCGGTTTCAAATTCCACCCAAGTCATTCCTTCGTATATGTAAATATGGAAATGTCTTAAGTTTAGAATTCCACTATATCGCCGACTCATGTGGTTTACAATCGCAGCCGTGCCTTCACCAACGCTGTCAACAACCGCTGTAACTTCTTAAGCTTCTCTTATTTCTCTCTCGGAGTCTTCAGAGTCATGTTATTCGTTCCACAAAACCATCCAACTAACTACACGTAGATGAGTCCTTCTTGAGAAGCTGACCGGTTCTCAGCTAGCCAAGAAATTTCCCGCATTTTATGGAACGCGAATATTCCTCACTGCATTTACAAGCGTCCGCCACCTGTCCCTGTCGTGAGCCAGATCAGTCCAGTCTAGGCACCCCCATTCCACTTCTTTGATCCATTTTAATGTTATCCTTCCATCTATGTCTAAGCCTTCAAAGTGTTAATGTTAGTCATGGCTGCGCATTAATAAACAATTCATAAAAACAAACCAACAAGTGCACTAAAGTTAAATTTATATTCTTTTAACACAATCTGTCATAACTCCAACATGTTACTGTCCGTCGTAATCATCCTGAGATATTTAATGAACATCATTAGAACATGTATGAAACATAATTGGATTGTTATTAAACACATTAAAATTTGTATATAAAACGTCTGTAGATATTTTACTTGGTCACATCCGTGCACCAATATCACCATATCAAATAAATACCGACACATGCACCCATATATTCTTCAAGCAACACTTTATTAGCAGTTTACCTAATCCAGCGTGTTTCCACCCTTAGAAGGTCATCTTTAGGGAGTATAATGGATACATTTCAGCAACGTAGACCAAAAAAATGAGTTACTAAATGTAAAATTCAAGTTAGTATGTATCGTTCAAAATGTTAATAAAGTGGTTATTTAACACTCTATGAGTGCATGTTTCGATGTTTGTTCAATATGTGTCTGTAGGTATTGTAAAACGTGCTTGTAGCAGTGGAGAACTAGTCCATAAGATGCGGAGTCAAGTTCAAATCAAATCCGTTGCATCTTACATACTGTAACCCAGTTGTGCTGGACGTATGAAGAGAAACAACACGCGTTCCTAGTCCATTCTAAACAGGTGACATGTCACCCAGCAGAACATCTGCCCATCAAGTGAGCTCGTCCTATCAACAGACACCCCACTCTGTCTATTCCAGATAATGTCACAACAGTTGGCGCTTCGAAATTCTTATACTTGTAAACGCCGGGTAAATGTAGCAGATAATTAGTTCCTCCCATCTTTAGTACTCTCCACTGTTCTGCTGGGGCACACAGTTACTGCTGCTCGCAGAGTAACTGGACACACGTCCCTCTATCCAAACTGGTTTATGTCATGTCACAAGACAGTGTATACGCTACAAGTATACTTTCTGTGATGTGCAAGACACCTGTTAATAGTTATCGGCTTTATTCAATAGCAGTTCTTTAACCGGTCTGCCAGCCTAATTTATTGCACTTCCTGCCAACTTTATATTCCCATTACCACACTTCTTCCTTCAGACATTGTTCTGTTATACTGATTTGCATTACATATAAAGAAATTTCACGTGATGGAGTTCGCACCTTTCATCAGGGGTGAAAACTGGTCTCTCGCTACGACATTTAAGTTGCTGACCTTAAAGTGCTCAAGATGCATTCTACGCGTTTGGAGAGATAGGGGAAATGCACTACACAAGTCAGCACCATTGTCTTAATGAGGTAAATAAGTACCTGTGTAGTGGGAAATTTCATGGTATTCCTAAACACAGAGCTCAGAAGGCAAAGTGGCCCATTTGACACAGGGATCGCTCTTATTCAGGGTAGAGAGTGGTATCACCTAGCTCTACTAGATATCGCAGTAAAGGTAAAGACAAGACTGACACTGTGTTTAATTCAGCGCCATATCATGAAGACCTTTCGGCAATCCGCACCTTCTGCACTAGATGTGAATGGTCGCTGTATATACATACATAAATACATTCCACGGCGCAACAGCCCCTCGGGGGAAAGAGCCTCCTCATTATCGAGGCTTTACGATCACACTCAGACACACCACAGTCAGTAGGACTCCTCCGGGCGGGTGATCAGCCCGAGGCAGGCACATCTACGTGGCAACACATAACACTCACAAGAGACAGACGTCCGTGCCCAGGTGGGATTCGAACCCGCCACAGACACGCGCCTTACACCGCGCGGTAACTGGGGCGGCTGATCGCTATATCCCTAAGGAAATGTTGGTTTCTGGTGCCAATGAATAGACGTTTTCTTTTAGAAGCAAAGCCGGTTGTAATTAATGGGAAAAATTTCTTGCTCCGGGCGAGGAACCACGATGCTTGCGTAGTCTTAATATCCTCCTCAGCAGTCCATTCTCGAACTACCTCAGCCTACGTTCCTCTCTCAAGTGACAGACCACGTTTCACACCCATACAAAACAACAGGCATAATTATAGCTATGTATATCTTAAACTTTATATTTTTGGATAGCAAACTGGAAGACAAAAGATTGTGCAACGAATGATAGCAAGCATTCCCTGACTTAATTTCTTCATGAATGGAATTTTGATTTGTTAGGGTTGTTCCCAAAAATTTGAACTGTTCCAAACTTTCAAATGATTCCTTACTTGTCTTTATGTTGTAATTTTGCCCCGCATTCTGATCTCGAGGCATGACCATGTACTTAGTTTTCTCAGCATTATTTTCTAGAAAAATCTCCTTACTAGCGCCCGCTTATGCTGTTTCCCAGTATATTGCCATTAATAGATCACGTAAAATCACACTCTAATCCACATAATTTCTGAACTTGCACATAAAATTAATAAAATTCCAAATTAATATAATGTTTACCCCTAAAGCAGTATGAAGAAACGCAGCAAATCGCTAGCTGTTTTACAGTAATTTCCATTTCGCTTTTATTCTTCGATTGGTTGTCTGAGTTATGCTGTATCACTTGCTAGTTCAAGTTATTTGTCCACACATACTTTCAATGCCAACACTTGTGATGTACTTGCATCAGTTCCATAGCTCCATTTCTCTTGTTCTTTACTTTGTGGGGCCTCGTGGTGCTTTAAAAGAATCTAGCATTCCTCACACAATTTTCTGACATTTAAAAAAATGATATGTTTCATTTATTATAAAAGCTTCACACTTTCAGAGGGCAAAGGAATAGCTCAGTCAGTATAGTTACTAAGCCACGGGCCGAAAGTACGAGAAATTATAGTTCGATTCTCGACAAAGGAAATAGATTTTCCACTTCTCCAATTTGTCCAGACCAGTCACGAAGCCAACTACCCTCTGCTACAACATCAGGGACTCTACCCGCGCAGTAAAACCGCCAGCGCATTAAGCTGACCGCTCACCCCCATCTAGTGTCTAGGATAAGAATGAGTAGAACCAATATCCACTCACCACCACCCAGATACCTTCATAGCCTTCACAGGGACAGCCTGACTACACGTCGGCAGAAATCAGATAGGGTGATCGGCACTGTTTCCTAACACATCGAAGCTCTCTTTCCTAAACCCATAATTTTCATTGTAAAATTGTTCTCTATAGACTTAGCAGGCGATAATTTCGACGGTCGCATATGTTACCACTATCATTACAAATAATTATGCTCCCTCATAATCTGCATCTTTGGTTGTCTAAGAAATTCAGAACCTGAAAAGTCATAAGTCTGATTATGTCTATCGCAATACAGCAAAGACAGTGCCTCAGATTGAGCCAGTTTAACTCTTTACAGACGAAATGTAATCGTTTCACACAACACAGGCAATGTAATATGAAAACAAATTTATGCGCGTTCGTGCAACCATTGTTGCAGTGTAAAAGCCTTAAGTATTGCTTATTCTGACTGTGTGTTTGTAGCCTAAGGTATCCAGCATGCAATGGGCGTGCTCTGTATCGTCACTTGTTGCCTGCCCCGCACGATTTTCGGAAGATAAAGTTATGGAACTCAAAACGTGTTTTCTCTTCAACAAATTTTCTTGCAACATTTCTCATCCTAAGAAGAATTCAGTGAGATGTTATCATACATGTACTGTACATAGGTTTTCACATAAAGTACCCGCTATTCTTGTCAGACTTTAATGTAGGCTTAACTTGAATTTTCTCGACAGATATTCAAAACAAACTCCAACATCAAATTTCATGAAAATCCGTCCAGTGGGAGCCGAGTAGTTCCATGCGGACGGACGGACAGACATGACGAGGCTACTAGTCGCTTTTCGCAATTTTACGAACGTGCCTATTAAGAACCGCGCAGTAAACACTCTTCACCTCGGTGACACAAAACCAGTCACTTGTTACTGCATACGGTATAAAGCTGTTTGTTCTGAGATCCGCACAAAACACGTAAAAGCAATGTGAAGAACCACGTACAATTTTTTGAATGTTAAACCTGGCGGTACGTAAAGTAACCGCTAGACTTTAAAGGGTTAAATCACGTTATGCACGCTTTTTATTCTCGGGGGAGCGGGGTTCTGGTTGGAACTTTCCTTGCCTTCTCTTCTCCCCTCCCAGCTTCCTTCTTAGTTAATTTCCTTTTGGCTTTACAATTCCGATGAGCGCCTACGATAACGCGTCTGAATACACAGCGTGCAGAAAAAAAAAAAACTTTTTACAACATGACGGACGGTTTACTTCCGTTTTTTTCCGAGCGCGCCTTCGTCGTATATAAAACATTTTAACATTTTTATGGCAGAGAGAAAGATTGACAAGACACGCGATTGTATGTTGTTCCAACAGTGGCGCCATACTGCGTTCGACTTCCGTACCTCGCTTGCTAAATAAAAACGCAGACCGTGCAGGGGTTGCAAATTCTCGGGTGCAAACAACACGATGAAACAATACGTACGTCTATGTCATGTTCGGTAATAGAACGAAATTCAGGTCTGTGCTTAGGAATTTGTGGCTTTAACACTTTGAAGTTTAAATTATTTTGATAAATTGCAATAATATTTTCCAAATTAATTTCAAGAAAATTTTTGCTATTCTCAAAAAAAAACGAGCAGCCAAAATATGGCAGAAGTTTAAGAAAAAATAACGTAAAAACATTGCAAAATTGCACGTTGACTTGAGCTTGACATTGGGCCTGATACAAAGAAATTCACTGGCCAGTGTAACTCCAAGTTGGACCGATAAGGAAAACAGAAGGTAAATGTAAAGGTTTCCCGTTACAGGCCCGGTGTGGCCCAGAGGGTGGGTAGAGGTATAGCTCTACTGTTCCATGACCGCGGCACTAGAAGGGGGTGATTGGTCAGCAGCACGCCCTGGCCGCACTTTACTCCCGGGAAAGACCCGGTACCCATTTTACAGGAGGCTGGGTGGGCCCCAGGGCCGGTCTGGATGGGCGGTAAATCTCGTCCTCACCGGAATTCGATACCGGACCGTCCAGCCCGTAGTCATTCGCTATACCGACTGAGTTACCCGGTCTACAATAAGGATTAATATCACAGGAAACTGCAGTAAAGGAACGCCAGTGAGTAAGCATCATACAGGGAAGACTTAGGTGGAAAAGCAGGTGGTATATAGCTCGAGTTCTTAACTTGACACAAGGTACAAATACAGGCCACTTTACTTAGAGCAGCGGGCAGAGAGAGCTGGACACCTGTCAGGCGAGAAGACACGGTGATTGCTCACTCATATCTTTATTACAGCGGCGTTTTGCTGCTCTCAAAGTGCCACAGCCGACGAACATAAAGCGAAACAATCTCTTCCAATGAAATAAACACCCGTCCGTAGTCAGATCTATATTTAAACTAAAAGACAACAAAATACTTTCTGGTTTCAGTGAAACACAACAATATATATATATTTTTTATATTGACATGTTTCGGTCAATTGTATATCGTCATGCCACCTTTACAAAACTTAGAATAAGAAGCATGCACCGAAACACGTCGTCAAGGTGTATATATATTGTTGTGTTTGACTGAACCCAGAAATATTTTTACTCTCCCTTAATTTAATAAACACAACTCGACGTCCTCCACAAACAGATGTATATTTACATGACTTTACGGTTCATACTTCAATGAAAATCCATAAAAAGTATTTAAAACCTGTTGCAAAACCCAATGACTAGACAACACTAACAGCTCACTGCAGTTCAAAGGACAGCTTTTGCTATTAATCAACAAAGATGAGGTGATAAAGTTTTGCGAAGGTAACACCTGTTGACTGATGTTTTTTTTTATCGTGTTGTCATTATCATCTTCAGCGCTGTCACTAATATTTTCATATCATTATCATCAACTTAATCATGTTTTAAATTTACATCATAGTACTAGCAGTATCATACCCCACATTACCCATTGTCTTAACAAATCCTAAATTTGCAAGTGAGAAAAATATCCAAATGGAAAACAAACTTAATCTAGCAGTTATAATAAAGAGTCAGAAACTTACAGCACTATGCCACTACACGGACAGACATTTTATTATTTCCTGTTACATAATGATTTCACACTACGTTCCTAATTTGTGCTGACGTTATTCGACGTTTTACGCAGTTCGATGTTTTTGAAAGCACGAAGCAAACCGCTCAAATTCCTAGGCACAGGCGTCGAACCCACAAGGCTCTTCGATTTCTGGGATGCTGTCTGGCCACCAGCACTGTCGAAAAGTAGCACGTGCAGGTTAACATGTTCTGGGGTGTTACGCCGTGTTGACTCATAGGTAACTGGCAACATTTCTCAGAAACACACTGCCTACATCGCAGTCCTAGAAGAAGCAGTAGTCATCTGCGGCACTAGCTGATCAAGCAGTCTGCTCTTGGACTTACAGGCTCTAATCTGGAAGCAGAACGCTCCTCCCGAAGTACTGAGAACGACTTACCAGTCGACTCGGCGTTATTATCCAAGAAGACATGAACCGTCTTCAGCCCCACGGTCAGAACTTCAAATCTCATTGAGTTGCGTTCCGTAGACTGCGGAAGTAAGCCTGTATCCCATCTGCAGGGTGCACAATCCCTTGAAGGAGGTAGCCTGTGTCTTCGTCGACACTAGGGCCCCTGAGGGGTGACAAGAAGGTAAGTGTTGTGTGCAACAGTCTGATAAAGCTTACGTCATCTGATGACAAGTCAGAGATTCACGAAGCCGCTGCCTGCACCCGTTTGTCAGACGAAGAACAATGGTTCTGTTTATATATGACTCAATTTCCACATTCTGGATTTCTAGTAATAGCGTGCATCACGTAATAATGAGTTGACATTACGGCTTTAAAAGACACGTACTGGCTGTTTAACTGATTATAATTAAGGGAATTATAATTAAAGATAAGGAGTGACATATCTTGTTGTGCTTTGTTTCATGCTTGATGTCAGGTTATTGCTTCTCATTTGGCCTTTTAAGAGAATAAAGTAGTTCCTTCTACTTGTCCAGTTCACTGCATAGAAAGAAGTGTGTAGGTAATTCCGAGCATCCCGGCCGCGCCTCTGCAAGCATCAAGGACCTAAAGGTCACGTTCATTTCCTTTTTGAATAAAGTTCCAAAATACTTCAGGTAGAAAGTAAGACTACGAATCTCTTTTAAATGGCAAGACACACGTAATATAATATTAAATAGTGTACGTCAGCACAATCACTTTATTACTCAAGGTAATTTGCGGCAAGATATTCGTATTATGAAACGAGAGATAAAATGATCGCACGAAGCTAAGGATAAATCCATTTCTAGTTTCTTCCAAGTACGCCAGAATTATACTGCCGTATTCCATTGCCATTAGCAGTAGACCTTCGAAAAAAAAATTACCTTCTGAAATTTCAGTCCTCCGCAGCGGTATAGTTGAGGTTTTCGCTGTTCTGGAATGTTACCCAGCGTGTCTTCATTAATCTTCATATCGCATAACGTTAAACGAATAACACCTGTCGCTTTAACACTGACACACTGTGTAGTTTATTGGACAGTCTAGCCTATTTAATTTCAGTTAAAGCATAAGAAACAACAACAATTATTGCCTTAACAGAATTAATAAATTGCTCTTTCTAATGGAGACACGTTGGTTAACCCTTACCCTGTTAATGTGAAGAATATGGTGAGCTCCTAATAATGCCAGCAGATGGCAGATGGGATTTAACTTTGCGTTTAAAGGGTTAATCTAAGGAAGAAACACATTTTTATATAATTTAGACAAATTTTAGGCATCCCAAACATCAACTTTAATATTATCCTCACGTTTGTTAAGACAAATTTATAAAGCAGAGTTAGTTTAACGTAAATTTCACCGTTTATCCTTTTAAAACTGCTACGTTTATGGTTTTACAGGTTAAATACTAACGGTAATTTCAGAAACTTGGGGTATAATTTTGATTTTACTTCGTCTAGTTGAACAGACAATATATATTTGTTTTGTAGACCACAACTTTATACACCAATTCCCTTTACTTCTCCACTATGTTCTTACATATTAAGGTGAATTTTTATCTTATATATAGCGTTCAGTTGCATAGAGTACAAAACAAACATCATTACTATGAACACAAATAATTATACCACATTAATGTGTGACTATGTGATTCAACCAATTATATGGTCATCCTCACGCAGTTCCAACACTTAAAGATCAAAATCACATTTGGAAATATCACTTAAAGGTCAGATTGAGAGCTCATTAGTAAAACTGGTAAAAAGTCTAACAATGGTAACATCAGTGCCCATGGTAATCAATGTAACAATGGAAATGTTAGTAATAAATTAAACATGGTAAACTCATCTTAGTAATTAATCAACTTAATGCACAAATTCTTGCTTTATAATAAGTATATTATATGCATCTACATGTTTCGAGCACTGTTGTGATCATCATCAGGAGGTCAAAATTGTATTATATAGCATCTGGTATCATCAAACCTGTAGGTGGCCGTCCGGTGCACAGGTTGAGAGAGGACTGTGCACCGGACGGCCATCTACAGGTGTGTGATGATACCAGATGCTGTATAATACAATTTTGACCTTCTGATGATGAGCACATAGTGTTCGAAACATGTAGAGGCATATAATATACTTATTATAAAACAAGATTTTGTGCATTAAGTTGGTTAATTACTAAGATTATACTGAGATGCACGGTCAGCAAAACATAAAAAAAATGGTAAACCCAGTAACCATGGCAAACAAAGCAGTACGGTTATTAATGTAACCACTGCAACATCACTAACCAAGGTTATTATGTTAACGTTATTAACCAAAACACTCCCACATGTACTTATGAAAATATCTGCTTTATGTGTCCGACTTCAACCAAAACTATAATGTTTCTGCGAAATTTAGTAAACATTCTCAACAAGAATTTTCATGCTGTCCGTTTAGGGGTGCGGTAGCACAGTGGTTAGGGTGCTGTGCTACAAAAAGGAAGGTCACTGGTTCGACCCCAGCTGGTGTCAGTGGATTTTTCGTTGATATAAATTTTTTGTTGTGGGGACCGCGGTAGCACAGTGGTTAAGGTGCTGTGCTACAAATCGGAAGGTCGCTGTTTCGATTCCAGATGGTGTCATTGGAAGTTTTCATTGACATAATCCTTCCAATCGCACTATGGCTCTGCGGTCGACTCAATCTCTAACAGAAATGAGTACCAGGAGCATTTCCTTGGGGTAAAGGCGGCCGGTACGTAAGGCTGACAACCTTACCATCATCCTGTGCCGTTGTCATGAAATCTGGGAACCTTAA
>Ga0123354_10021668_pt1 | contig 10128 bp, 3 predicted proteins | sample TergutLab28metaG_2_FD_97872 | JGI IMG/M metagenome (GOLD analysis project Ga0123354, IMG submission 97872) | Labiotermes labralis P4 segment gut microbial communities from Petit-Saut dam, French Guiana - Lab288 P4 | ecosystem: Host-associated > Arthropoda: Insects > Digestive system > Gut ...
ACATACGTCTTGTTCTCCTGAAGATGGGCATAATGATGCCCGAAACATGTTGAGAAATTGTTGAAAATAAACATCTAACTGTTGCATCTTGTTGATTTTCTCTCTCACTTCACAATTTGCTCATGATGCACGGTCACCGAAACCTAAAGAATGTCACCTTGGTTTCAGTATAGCACAAACTGTTAAATAAACAGCCAGCATATAAATTTTTAATCTTTATTTGGCCACAGCAGTAAAACAGTATGTGATTTAAGCTGACAAATATTGATCATAAATACTGAAAATAATCAAATTGTATTTTACAGTTTTTGTCAGTCATGTGGAGTATTTCTTTGTGATCTTTCTATCAGCAAAATGTAACACTCTAGCTTCTGTTGCATTAAGTTTTGGGGTGGAAACATATTTAAGTATGTAAGGGTGTAGTGAATATGGGAGAAGAGAACACATTGTAGAGGCTTTGAAGTTTCTGAAATTTATTTTTACTCCTAGTTCTGTTTCATAATTGTTATCACTCTGTGCTCAGATTGAGCTTTAAAAAATTCTGGAAATCAGTGGGACCTTTTGCAACTGGGGTGATCTTAACAACTAGGTACACATAGGACTAAATGATTTTATAAAGGATTGTCATTCGTTTTGTACAGAGTGTCCATGAAGTCCCATATAATTACTTGTAATAATAGTAACACTTTTGTTGTGCATAACTAATTATAAGCGTATATACTATAAGAACACGTGACATTTGGAACACTTTGAGTCCAAAGGTGAGATTACAGAATAATGTTATCTTTGAGGTTCTTGTTGTGACAACTGTGAAGGGTATGACACATTGTTTTTTGTTAGATATTCACCCATATTTTGGAGAAATGTACTGCCCCATCATCCACCTTGAAGATGAAAACTGTAAGTTTCTCCAAGATGCTGATGAATAGCAACCAACCTAAAACAAGCCACAACAATCTTAAAGTCACTTCATGTCAAACCAGTTCGAGATTTTTATTTTACAGTAGAAGAAAATGTAAGGACTTTATGAATATTCTGTATATGAGCTGCATTTTGTTAATATTGGCATTAATATTGGCCTGTACAGTATTTTCCTTAGTCACAAAATGTCTGGTACATATTCTGTGAATATACATGCCCAAAAACTGTTGAGTATGTGGCTGCAATTTGAAATTGAGAGCTTGTCTCACATAACACTGTATATTCTTCTTTTTTCTCTTTCTTAGACACCTCGATTTGGTGTGTCATGTAGTAGTCAAGCCTCTTTGTCTGTCTCTTTCTCCTACATGCTTCCCATGTTCTATCTTCCTTCTGTGTAAATTTTTTGCTAACCTGTTTCATCATGATCTTGGTCTTCCCCATGGTTGTTGTCCTTCTAGTTTCATGTTTAGAACCTACTCTGATATCTTTCATTTATCTTTAGAGTGAATCCATCCTCTGTTGTTTTGGTATATATTAATTTACCTTCCAAGACAGTTATCTTTAGATTTTCTCAAATTATGTACAACATTTTGAACTGTTGATGTTTTGCAGTTAGCATCAGCAGTTCCACATACAGGGCACCATTATGAAACACACGTCTGATTTTTGGCAAATTTAGTACCTCAAAGCATGAAATAAGTTGTGTTGTGGGATTGTCAGACTTTATTTTCCTTTCCGTTCATGAAAAAAGAAATTAATTTTTAAATAATTAAAAACCTGAAATGAAAGTTTTTAAAACCAAGTATTTCCAATTAGATATTTACTCCAGTAGGTTGTGATTTTTATGCAAGTGAATTTGAGTGACTCAATAAAACGTTAATGGGACCGTAATGTAATATGATTGTGGCTGTGACCAAGAGCAGTTTTGGTCATTTTTAAGTATTAACACAAGAAAGGTTCGTGAAGTCTCTGAAACAAGTAGTTGCACATTGTTTCAATAATTATTATATATAGAGTGAAAGTGTAAATATAATTATAATGAACATTTTGTGATTTCCAAGAAAGAGTTATTCTGAAAGAACTTCAGTTTTGGGGAATTTTATAGAATAAGACCAAACTGTAGTCGGTTTAGGAGCATGGAAGAGAATTATTTTCAAGAAATGGAATTTTAATCAATGAAGCAGAAAATATGATGTTGAGGAGGCATATTTCAAAGTCTGTCTTTGAATCTCGTTTTCTTCTTGTTAATCTTAATGAATAAATTGTTCAATTCTAGGTAGCTGTATTAGCCTTAGCATCGACATTATATATAGGTACCGTGAGAATGTATTCCATTTTTATATGCCTTTTTTTTGTGGCTGCCATATTGAATTAAAATTCTGATGACTGGTTATAAATATTACTAGAATGCTATCTTGAAATTAATTGTAAATGTAACGAGATAAGAAGTTTATTTGAACACAGTTATTATGTGTTTAATTTCTGTGTTGAAAACAATAATAAGTTTGAATCCTGAAGTTTATCTAAGTGATATATTAAGTTCTCACTTCTGGTCTCACACTAAAACACTATTCAGCCTTCATTATAAAGACCAACCAGTCAGTGCTGATTATGGAAGTAATTGTTGTTTTGTGTGATCATTTACAGACCCACGAATACATATTTAAAAAAAACGAGGGGTGGTATGTGTAGTTAACCACTGTGCTGGAGTGGGTTCAGAAATATTGTTAGGTTAGGACTACATTTGTCAATATGTTTGGTCCTACAGTTTTGCTGTTTGATTATTGCATAGGTTATTTTAAATCCCATCAGTTTTCAGAATTTGGAGTGTGTCCAGGTAAATTGCATTTGTTAGCAGTAATCATCAAGGAAAATTAATATGGTGGCGTGATTACTGGAACTCCAATGTATAGATCTGTGCATGATTTTAAATCAAATTCTAAACTACCAATACTGTAACATGTTACAAATTTACTCTCACTTGTCATTTTTGTGAATCTGCACTTAAAAAATTAGGATATTTTCTTGGTATGTTAGTGGATGATTTTAGTTTAGAGATTATAACGCATGTTTGTTAGACATGTTTGCCAGAGTTTCATGCACGTTGCTACCACTTATTGCTTTAGGGTTGCTGCTAAGTGAATTTCATTCAAACAGGACAAAATTTTGACAATTGTGGATCTTCTGATGGTAGTTAAGTCATCAAAATTTTATAAGTTATTGCTATACATCTGAAAATTGTGTCATGTGTACAGTGTTTACGAAGGTGGATTCAGTACAAAAGCTCAGTTATTTTATTAAAATAAAGTCTTGTATATACTATACTAATCTAAAAGAATACTGGGTAAATATATGTTAAAGTAAGTCTGTCTTAAACTCCATGCACCACTATATTTCTATTCATTTGTGCCATTCAAACTATGAAGGAAAGAATTCTATATTTCTCTAAAGAGGTAAATTATTTTGAAGGCAGTTTTCTCACAAATTATGGTTATTTTATGCAAAAATACACCTAAAAATTAAGTATTATGTCTGGTTTTGGACTTCACCAGAATTATACAAGTATTTAAGCATCGGTAAAATCACTGATGTCTTCTCATACTAGACATGCAAGAGGTGGATTTAACCTTTTAAGACTGAAAAAACCTGGAAGTACTTATTTGTCTAATGCCCAACCAATTCCAAGAGAGCATTGCTTTTGGAAGGTTCCCAGGTTTCGCTGTTTCTCCTTCTGGTGAGAGAAGCTTGTAGAAGAAGACAAGTGTGGAGCATTGGTGGAATGATACTGACAGGGCAGAACCGAAGTACTTGGAGTACAACCTGTCCTATTGCCACTTTGTCAACTACAAATGTCAGGTGGATGAGTTCTGGGATCAAACCAGGGCCGTAGCGGTGAAAGGCCAGTAACTGACCACCTGAGCCACAGTATGGCCTTTTAAGGCCTGACATATATCTACATAATGTTTACAAATTTGGCTCCTACCCCACAGAACACATTATACCCCTATAACAGAAACCAACCAGTTTTTGTTGTTAAGGGAAATAAGAGTTGTTAATTGTGAGACTTATATAAAACACCTTAATGCACGGTGTGGGATGAAGAATGAGACCTGTAGTGTTAAAATAGATGGTATGTATAGTTGCAGTTGAATGTGACACTGTTCATTTCATTGGAAGATGAACACCCCTTGGTTTAGAATAATGAGAGTGAGGAAGAGAAATAGTGGTCATCATTGATTGACATCAGTTGTTGCTTACCATTGGAATGTCAGAGCCTATATTGAAGCAGCTAGCTTATCACATATTGTGTTTTGTCACTGATAGTGGACTGTGCATTTGTTCCAAATACACTGCTTACATTTCCTCAGAGATTTCATCATACATAAAAATCACATTGTTGTACAATATGTGACAACCCTGCACTTGTTTATTTTTGTTTGCCTGTAACTTTAAATGTATTTGTTTCTTTGCTTTTTAAGAACAGAGCGTGACAGACAATCAGTTGCTTCACTGTGACAGTATTACAGAGGTCACATTTGTGTTTCTTCTCTTGATATGCTCCTTGCTTTCACTTATTGCAGTTGCTGGTTTTGGTGTTAGAAAGTTGTATGTGTGCTGTTGTCTTATCAACTAAATGTGATGGAAGGTTTCAAATTTTAGTAAATACAGTGACCCAAGGCTGTTAGTTTGTTTTAGATTGGCCATCTGGAGGTAAGTGCTCAAGAAAGGTTCATTCATTAGGCTTGGGCCCAACTAATGACTAATAGCTAGAAGTGAACAAGTGAACACTTGTTAACAGAAAATGTTGCCATTCATGTGACCATTACCTATAAGTTGCTATCCAAAAAATCAAATGAGGTAACGTAAATGGGTTGCTCTCTCCTTTCAGTGTTGCCACATCAAATGTCATGGTAAAATAGGTTACTATAAGTTTCTAGTGATATGACTGAATCAGGTCTCACTCAAGAGAATACTACAAAGGCAGGCCCATTTGTGAGATTTGATGTTTTTGTACTGGTGCTAATGATGATGGCAGTCTTTTGTCACATGAAACCATGTGGATTGTTAAGTAGTTACTGACATTTCAGAGGTGGTTGCTGTCTGCAGAGTAGTCCAAAGAGAATAAGTGCCAAGGGAATGGGTATTATATAGGGGAGGCCAGAAAGGTGATCACAGCAGCAGGCTGTGGTCGTGCTGTGCAGTGGAAACACAGCAGATGGAAAGAGGTCACAAATATTTTTAGGATAGTAATTCTCTTGGGGATTCACATCCATTTTGATTTGCTAGAATTCATGCGTAGCTCAGTCACAATACATGAGTTGAATCAAGCTGGGCGAATCTGAGGATCTGCCTTTGTAGCATTTAGTGAGCAGCCTGGATTTCATTCATTTACCTACAGCCTTAAGTAGTGCTCATATTTATGATACATGCATGTATGCCTACTGAACTCCTTAGTTATGTTTAACTTCAAACGTAAAATGGGTTGACCAAAAGTAATGTACAATTACTGGCTAAGAAGTGGCATAAAAAGATGCAAGAAGTAGTTTCCACTAATATAATTGTAATTATTAAATCAAATAACGTTTACAAAATGTTATTTGTGACTCTATATAAATTTAGAACAACTAAGTTAAAAGCACAATAGGCCTATCATTGTCTTTACTGTTTATATCTCTGAACTTTAATAGAATTTTAATGTTAATTGATAATGTCCAGTGGCATTTTCAATTTTAAGTATAGTGAGTATTTCAGAACTTCTTACTGAGATTCTGCAGTTTTAAAGTTAAGATCATTGGCCCTATTCCCCATTGTTACAGAAGTGTGGGTATTTGAAGTTCAGTAATAGTGTATGAATTCATTGCTGTCTGCATCTACACGTATACTAAAGCTGAATTCCAAACAGTCATACATCTGTGTTTTGCTAAGTTTTCCAAACATCAGCTTGCTTTGAGTTTTATGTGTGGTTTTACATGAAAGGAATGGTGTATGAATGCACAGGACACACAAAACAAGAACTATGCCTTCATATTTCAGATACAGAAGGACACATTTCTTTTGGTTACTTATTCAGTAGGTGAAGTTAAGGTGGTCACATGGAATATTTATTGTAAAAGTAATTGCATAGTCTAAGAGCTTGTTCACAAAAAACAACTTACTTTGTGTGAATCATTTTTGAACTTTAAATACCCATTGCTTCATAAGAGTTAGACGATGTTCATATGTCCTTCGTGACTGGAAATTCCATGAGGAATAGATGTGTGAAGTAATGACAATGCCATGAAAATTCCTTTATGTCATATTGATTTATTATGTAAATTTAGTGTGTAAATTTTATGTAAATTTTCCCCCACTTTCATAGAATGTTAGCCTTTTGCACACAAAGACTTAACTGTTGTTCAGGATAAAGGAATATCTGTTTAGTGAAATTCATATTTCCAACATGGATCTATACAGAATTTATTAAAACTTATAATTTTATATTCTGTTATTAAATGAGACTTTACACTTTTTGAAAGTATAAGAAATTTTGATTTTCTGCTTCAAATAAAAAGACTGTAAAAACAAAATTTGGTGAAAACTATTCACTGCTTTTCGGATACATTTGGCATTGAAGCAGTTCATTAATGTTATCTTATAAATTAATGTTAAACAGAATTCTTAAAACATATAATGGTCGAATGAATAAGATAGTAAAGTGACAATAGAGAATTTCATTTTAGGAATTAATTTTATGATTTATTGATTTTCTGTTACCTGGTTGTGAAGTTATTTTTAGGATGTCCCAGCATTTGGTGGATCATGAAGCTCTGAATTCTGTTATACTTATATTAAACCTATGATGCCTGAAGAAAGGAAGATCAGGGTGACACACGAAGTTGACAAATTGGTACTTCATTTTCAAGCATGCATGATATCCTGTGCTTGAGCAATGGTCAATAGCTCGGATGTTCACAGAGGAGATCTGTCTCCTCACAATTCATCAAAATAACATACAGTAGCCTCTCGGTCATCCTGACTATGTGGGAGGTGGGGTGGTCCAGATTACTTAGATTACTTGGGAATCTGGATCACTGAGGGGGAAACTCCATAGTATGGGTAACATACAAAAAAATTACTTGAGGCTAAAGTATAACTCCTTAGAGCCTGCACTTAACAGTACATGATGATGATGATGATGATGATGGTGGTGGTGGTGGTGGTGGTGGTGATGTCGACGATGATGACGACAATGACAACAACTTCTGTTGCTATCAATTCAGTGTAATAGCTGAATAAGAGAGAAAGAGAGCCGCTACAGTCAGAGAGAGCACGTCCTCACTGTTGAGGAGTTGAAGACTAGCTGGCTGTTCCCGCTGTACCCATGCTACCAGTTTCGGAGTAAGAATTGTCTCAGATTTCCCCCCTGTAGTCTGCTCAATGACCGAATCAGTGGTGGGGATGAGAGGGTTGTAGTTGGCCCAAAATTGTCTGTATTATCAGGGGATCCTGTTTACAGGGCTCCAGATAACTGAGGGGCTACTGTACTGTATAAAGATTAATTTTTACTGCAAAATAAATGCACTGTATCTCCATTACAAAACTAACCAGTTAGTGCTTAAACAGCACACTAATCCTTTTTTGAAATATATTTTTTTTTAATTATCCTGGCAGTTACTAAGACTATATAGCATTGGTGTTACTGTGAGAATCATACTATATATATATATATATATATATATATATATATATATATATATGTGTGTGTGTGTGTGTGTGTGTGTGTGTGTGTGTGTACTGTATTGTCAAACTGCAGAGCTTTCTAATGTTAAGCCTGGTAGTACATATAGTCACCATTGTGCTTTAAAGGATTAAGGGACAAACTCTTCTAAGTACTAAGTAAAATTTGGTTCATACCCACAAGAAACAGAGATCTATGGGCAGCTTTGCACGTTCGTCTGAGATGCATTTGGCACATGTTAAGATTTTTTGGTATCAGTATAAATGATGTGGCACATACAGTTACCACAGCTCTATGAAAATTTTAAAATTAGTTGTGGAATGAAATATAAACAATATTCTAGTCAATTCACAGAGAAAGAATATAAGGTCTGAGTTTATATGGCAGTGAATGTGAGGAATGCAACTTTGGAATAAAATGCTAGTTATTCTGGTGAATAAGGATCACAATTTTGTAGGAAATTACTGCCTTCATCATAAGAGAAGAAACTTTTACTGTGTATAGCACCAAGATTGAGGCAGCCAATTGCTCTGCCATGGTGGTAGCCTTTTACCACTCTATATGTTGTCCTGTCCCAGTAGACTGCAGTATTAAGAGACAGATTTCACCATTGCCCAGTAATTTATATGGAACTTTGGCAGATACATGCATAACACTCACCTGATATTAGCAAATACTAAACTGGTATTGTGTAGTTCTTGCCTTTGTAGATAAAATTCGCGTTTATAAGGATAGACAGGTTATTTACACACTTCTATCATAATGTTGGTTGATGCTGTATATTTCGTACATTCTAACGTTCCAACAGATTGAGCATAACCTCACCTCCCAGTCTTTCATTAGCTTTAAAATGTCCACGAATATACATACATAGGGGTTGCAGAATGGCTTGACACATTATGCGACTTGATGCTTACGTTAGGGGGTGGTAACATTGTTCATTGTAACCCTTTGTAGCCTGAGGTTCATCTGAATGGTATTTAAAAATTTACTTTCTGTGTCACATGAACCATTACAATGTCACAGTAAACACACCGGACCTTTGTCACAAAAAAAAATCTATTAATGCCATTTAGGAATATAACTGCTGTTTATTGTGAGAGTCACACATAACTCATCAATAAACTGTGTAGAGAGAATGAAGACTTTTTAATGGTATATTAGATGGTATACATAATTGTCACTGTGCTTCCAAGTAAGTTCCCCACATATACTGTGATAAAATTGTGGAACTTCTTGATAATGTGTGTTATACTTAGAAATCGACCTATATACCAGAAATTCTATGTGGAAATTTTTTTATGAGTTGAATTCAGGCGGAGAACACGGCTGCAATTATTTGGTTTATAGAAGGAACTTGGAAACATGTAAGGAATTGATGAACAATTAGTATGTAATTCATAGAAACTGCAGATATAATTGGAAATACCATGCTCTTTGAATGTGTCACTAAAGAATCAAATTCCACTTTGTGTATTACCAACCAACAGATAAACATTAATAATGTCTTAACAAGATTACTACAGTTAATGAAGTATTTCAGATCTCGTACACTTGCTGTGTTATTTAACACACTGCTATATATGTCACCTCTTTGTATATATATGGTTGGCCCAATGGTGGCTTGAGGGTAAGCTGAATATTATAGGGAATGTAAGCTGCGGTAAAACTACCAGAATTGGTCTTACACAGCCTGAAATTCTAGCCCTTTGCATGGGTTTTGCATTGCAGTGGTGCTATTGTTTCTTGCCATTAGACTCAGAAGACAAAGATCTTTGGAGTGATGGTACAGGCAGTGGTGTGCAACTGTAATATATGTATTCATATATATTCACCAACACATGCGCACTTTTTAAATGACACTATAAAACTTTAATTTGTTAAAATAGTTAAATCTCCGACATGATTCGGTTTATATTTAAACCATCTTCAGGGAGCTATTAGTTCATGCTAAAGTTACTTATATCACTTGTTGCTATGATGGCATTGTGGTAGCATGTCTGTAATAGAATATATATAATCTATTTGCTATTAGTTCATGCTAAAGTTATATATATATCACTTGTTGCTATGATGGCATTGTGGTAGCATGTCTATAATAGAATGTGATATAATCTATTGGTTATCATCTCCATCATTCCAGGTGTAATTTAACCTGATCGTCCTAATGTTTATTGATTTAGATCCAAATAATTGGCATATTGGATAGTACGGTATAATCTCTTACCGTTCCTTGTTTGTGATGGGTTCGGATGTTGTAATTACTCTTCCTCTTGCTTTACTGTGTCTGAACGTGTGCTGTTTGGTATGATTCTTGTTATGTTTGCTGCACTGTAGAGGGGGTTGATCTCATTAACCTGTTGCTCCGTGATTAGAGTTCCATGGATATAATGCGTTTGTATATATAGGTTCTCCCAGCAAGTCATCCGTGTACCTTTATGGCAGTGTTTTAGTAATTGCAGAGTTTCTTGTTGTGGACCATATTCGTG
>Ga0123354_10021673_pt1 | contig 10127 bp, 6 predicted proteins | sample TergutLab28metaG_2_FD_97872 | JGI IMG/M metagenome (GOLD analysis project Ga0123354, IMG submission 97872) | Labiotermes labralis P4 segment gut microbial communities from Petit-Saut dam, French Guiana - Lab288 P4 | ecosystem: Host-associated > Arthropoda: Insects > Digestive system > Gut ...
AAACTCGGTGCAGAAAACCATATGCTGCAACTGAACATCTAATTCTCCTGATGATGGGCGTATGCGTCCGAAACATGTAGAGCTAAGAATACATTAATAAAATTACCTTGTTGCATCAAGTTGGCATTTCACATTATTTCATGAGGAAGATGCACGGTCAAACAACCCTCAAATCATAAAACCATTTTTACATCACATTTTTTCCCAATAAACGTGACATTAAATACAGGCTACTGAATATAAACAAGGCGTCACTATTAAGGTTTGGTAAAGAAACAGAGGTGTAAGTTAAAATTCTTAGGTTATTAAGAAGTGGAAATATCATCCATGCGATGAAAGTTTTCGTAATAATTTTGGCAAAAGTATCGTAATATAAGTTTCTCTAAAATTCAGTCATAATACAGATTCTTAGAAACAGCAACAACCTCACTGTATTGAAGGTGAAAAGAATATAGTCTCGCGGTATATTTTAACAATTATAAACATGCGACACGAACCATTTACACAGAAAGCAATAACTCCATAAGAAGACAATAATAAGAATGCACGAAAGTACAAACATATTACATAATTTTGGAGTAACGATGGTAAACCCCGTCACTTTTCTTGCTACTTTGGCAGATTTAGTCTAAGATATATTTTTATACTGTTCACAGGAAAAATAGTTTTATGCATCAATACATCTTAACCACTTTCGACAAAATTCTGCTGTACATGGGCGGACAAACTTTCTTACAGGAATTCTACTGTGCTTATACACGTAGGGATTAACACTAGCAATATACATGAGATATCATGTACAGATCATCAGTTCGTCAATTATTACAGCCCTATATGACCGCCCTTTAAGTGACACTCTGTAGCGAAAACTACGCATTAATAAACTGCATCACGTGCTATGCTGGATGCATGTGTCAGGTACCCTGCTTATCTGTCACCTAAACGAGATTCAAAGCCGATAATAAATTTGGCATTTTAAAATAAACGTAATGTACAATTTGACAGTAATTTTCAAATTGTAACAGGACTTCACAATGTACATTTTTAAAACTAAGACGTCATATAATGGAAGTGACTAGTAAAGCATAAACAGAGAGGTTAGAAATAAACAGTGCAAATAACTACCAACTTTTGGCAGACAGAACACCACGACAAATACTTGCAATATGCCATGCAACACGAGTGTCCGTATATGTGTTCACGTGCACAACTTGACAACAAACACGCCATCATAATACAAATTTGCAATCTTCGTCGATTCGCTTCTAGAAACGTAACACAAACAAGCACGTCCTCATTTCACGCACATTACTTGCACACGTGACGTCATTTACGCCTTATGCTTACTGCTCCCTCTCTGTCCCAAAATCCATCCTCTTTTCTGTTGCGTATGGTTGAAACAGTTCATCGCCATATAGTAACAGAACACCTCACGCAACTAACCACAATCTAAAGATGGCAAGCACGAACACGATGGGTTGTACCAGGATGGGGTTGACTGCTAGCTTTACGGGCTTGTCTGCTGTCCAGGGGTACAACCATGCTATACTATAGAGAGGAGCGATGTTGCTGTTGGATGTTGTGTGTCTGCTGCGCAATCGCAACACCAACGCGCATGCACATTTGCGCCCTACTATTGATTGCATCGACTACCATATATCAGATCTATGATATTTCACTTGCTGAGATATACTAACCGTAGTGTTGACGTTAGTTTGTTTCTGTCCTCAGACACTTACTCTTCATTTAGTCAAATAAGCCACGTGAAACTTCAATGTGACATAATCAACTGTAGGCAGAAAATCGTACAACTCAAGAGTGATAAAACTGTATTAATGAAAGGAATGTCCCTAAGTAACTGTTGGAAGAAGGGAAACTTCACTCCAGTAACCTTAACAGTTAACGGGACAGTAAACAAGAATGGGATCGCATAGGTTATTCAGAGTGACCCTGACTGACAACCTCAACAGGCATATTCAGCTGCCGCTCTTGGCAAGGCTTAGAGGTTTATGTCACACTTTACCTTAGATTAAAATACAAATATGTTTCAGTTCGTCATATACATAAATGTTTCATTGTACTGCCTTTCTTGTTTCAAACTAGAACACACACGTACGGATAATCTCAAATATCAAGCTATGATGCACCAACTTATAACCTAACACAAACACAAAAGTGCATATAACTTGAAGTCAACTATATCACAGTAAGATTTGGAACTTATTTGTTCCATTCACATTTTATTCAAGAAATATTTCAAAGAATAAGCCATGAAATCTAATGGGGCGATATACCCATGTTTCTATAAATATGTGACACAAATGACTAATAATGGTACAGGCCTATGTCACTAAATTTATACCCATTGGTATGAATAATTCTCCTTAAGTGCAAACAGGGATGCCTCGAATAAAATGCCTACGTACACAACAGACACGGACTTAACGCTGTTAACAAATTTCTGGAGTTTAAAAATGATAACATTCTGCATAAAATATTTGTATTTTTTCTACTGTACTAATTCTGCATTTTTAATATACTAGGATTTATTCCACAACCTACTGTCATTCTGGTATCTTCTGAATTCAGTAAATAATTGAATGAACGAATAAACAAACGGATGAATAAATGCATGCATATATGTATGTATTTATACATGTGTGTGTACGTATATGTGTATGTATGTATGTATGTATGAGTGCATGTAGGTATTTATGTATGTATATATGTATGTATGCATGTATGTGTGAGTGCATGCTGGTATTTGTATATTTATATATTATGTACGTAAGTATGAGTGTATGTAATGTATGTATATATACGTAATCCTATATATGTGTATACATGTATGTGTGAATGTATTTGTATATGCTTATATATATGTATGTATGTATGGTTGTATGTGCGTATGTGTTATTATGAACGTATGACGCGTCGTCGTTTCTATTCACATACAGTTCAGAGACGCATTTGTCTACAAGCATGAATTAAGTATGTGAAGAACAGCAATGAATCTCTACTTCTATTCGAAAGTTATGTTACCGCACAGCCTTTCTGATGGCTTACAGTCCTTATTCTTAGAACGGTTCCCTATTTCCTGTGATCAATATGACATAATTCTCTATACTCAGGAAACCTGGCACAGCCCCAACTATCTATTGACAAAATGCTTTATGGCACTTCTTATCCCACCTTCAAAATAGAGAAAACTCATACATACCTACATACATAGTACACTAAATATTTGAAGAATAAAAAACCAACTAGATGTCACTTTTTTTGACGTTTTGCTGACCGTGCTTCTCAGTATATTTATCTCAGTATTTAACCAGCTTGATGCACAAAATTTGTTAGGGTACGGTTCGGCTAGGGTGGTATCCGGACTGCCTGCAGCCCGGACACCACCCTAGCCGAACCGTACCCTAACTCCAACACAGCAATCCAAGAACAATACAGCCAATATGGTAGTTCAACAACATAGTCGCAAACTCCTGAAGATGGACATATTAATGCCCGAAACATGTTGAGAATCTAAGAAGTAAAGTAAATATAACAAGTGACATCTAGTTGGTTTCTTATTCTTCAAATATTACAAGGTTGCACGGTCCAATAAACATCAGGTACACTAAATATATTTGCTTCTGTCGGCCTGCTCTTGAGGGCAGCAGTGTAAATTTTCATTTTTTGGTTTTTTGTTAAAGAATAAGTTTTTGAAAAAGGCGTTAATAAAAGCAAGGCAGAATGCTGTGAATGCCAAATCATATTTTTTCTTAAAATGTTTATCTTGAAAAGATAAGTTCGGTAGTTCAGTCGATAGTGACGTCGCAAACAGACGTTACCTGATTTTATATACATGAATTTACAGCGCGGCTTCGTTTAGTGGTAGCCATTGTATTTAATCGCCCCGGGTACAAAAAAAAACCTAGCTATGCCACTGCTTCTATCTATATGCCTACAGAACTGATTTGTTTACGAGGTAGGAATAAAAATATCTAAAATTTTTATAAGAGTGTAGGGAATGTAAAAAATCGGAGTATATTCATGTATTGCTTACTGCTTCCTAATTTGGTATAAATAAAAATCAACTGCAAAAAGAAAGGGAAAACATTATAGAATCCTACAATTTCTACAATTTGATGCCAAGGCGCTCTCACATGACGCAGGATTGAAAACGGGCACGGAAGATTAATGAAACGATGAACGCCGGGTTTTGTAACATTAATTTAAAATGGCGAAAACTCCCCATTTAGATAAGGATTGTAGGCCCAATTCACCATTCAAGTTTATAGGCAGGTCTGATTGTCGCTGTGGAAAGATTGCTTAAATTGAATTTTAAAACCTGTAGCTCAGCAATAAACCGAATTATAGTCATCAGTTCGCGACAAAACGAAACGAAACATACCGAACAACCATTCCATCTACCACCAATCCTGTGCTGTCTCATGAAATACAAGCCTATATAGTATGAAGAGCAGCCTATTCGAGATTAATGCAGCTGTCAGTTTGCTCTACGAAGTCCTATCTCACCGAGCTATCGTGCTGTTCAAATCGCTTACAACAATAAACCTATCACGTCCCCTGTCAGGAGTCTCGCCGTTGGGTTACTCCAGTTTGTGTTGTCAACATTTTACATATGACGACAAACTGAAATATGGGTAAATATTTCAGAAACTAGAATATATGGTTGTATACAATTCGTTATGTATTGATTGACAGACTTATATTTTTAAAATAACATTCTGCCACAATAAATAAAAAAACAAGGATATGAAGAGGGTAACTTTGGGATATTGCTCAATTTTTGTCGCATTAAATAATTTTCGAATTGTATTAGAAACCGGATATTTCCACGTACGAAAGGTCGGTGAAATAAATATTTCGAAAGCTTAAAAGAATTCAAGTTTTCATGAGGTCGCGAGAGTTCCGAGTTTCACTAAATTAGCCTGTTAGCTATGGAAGTTTGTGACGTAATCATTACACAGACGCCAACTACTCTATAATAAGATTCCGAATAGAGAATGCTGTTTCGTCTAAATCCTAAAAATGGAAAATTGGTGCAGAAAAAATTTAAAATAAAATCTCCTACATGAAGAAAGTTATTTTTATAAAACCTGTCATAACAACAATTTACTTCAAACTGCACCTAGTGCAGCAGAGAAAAAGGCCGAGACCGTCAGTCACAACCAAAGTTTTATAAGTTTTATTGCTTGCTACCATGTTTCGGTTAAAATGACAAGTCATCATTCAGCAATTAAAATACATAAAGAAGATAACATCAATACAACTCATTGGAATAATACTTTTCCAGATAGCCGAGATCCCAATTATAATGGGTTGTATTTCAATTATCTATCGTTATTTATTTTTTATTATTGCATGATAAAGGCTTTTCACATAAGCTGAAGTGTGTGTGAAGCAATAAAGCTGATAAAACTCCACTGTGACTGGCGGTCTCTCTTTCCTTCCTGTTCCTTATATATCAAAACGAGATGCAATCGATAAAAATGTGCACCAAGTTCTGTGAGGCAGCCCGTGTATTTGGAAAAGATGCCGTAGCGTGCTGTCGCCAACTTTGTGATGACATGCGGCTTCTAACCACAGCAGGAAATTTTTGAATTCTCACGAAAAATATTCATGTACGAAATTAATTACAGGTTTATATACGCATGTGTCAAGATACGTCAGGGCTATTTTACCATACGGCTGTTTACCGTTTGTATCCGAATAACGTCAAACATACATATAGCGAGCAATCAGTAGTGGACTGACTGATGTATCGTTAATATATATGCAAATTGACCGAGGTAAGACGAGCAATGACAACTGTGCTGTGCTTGTCGCTGTAACGTCAATAGCCGCTGTACTGGGTTAAATGGCCATTAGCAATCGCTTGCAATAAACAGTTTTACTGTATAATAATAAAGTGGATAAACAGGACCTTCAAAATATGTCCTACTGTTAGGAATCCAATTTGTCCTAGTTTTTCCGCGACAAACTCCGTTTTGTGGGTTTTTATATTTCTGTCTCCGTGTTCCGAGAAATTGGGTTCGGGACGCGATAAGATCAAGGTTCTCTCAAATCATAGAAAAAAGACAGTTCTGACAACGTATACAAATTCATAGAGTTTCGACCTTCGTCAGAAGCTGACAGTCGCTCAGCTACACAAAAAAAAACTATGTTTAAGAGTAACAGAATGTTCATTACCGTGTTAACAAAATCCCGACCCCCGTTATTCTTGTGAGGTTATTCATTGTCCTTGTATATTTTTTTTATTTAGACTTCAGTGAAAGCTCAGTAAAATGAGAAGTACCGAGTTTGAACAGAAATGTAATCGAAACAAAGCGAGGTCATAACAGCATCTAACTCAGTGATAGTAAGAAAAACCTGTTTTATGTAACGCGAGTGATTTATGTAACTCTAGCGGTATGCAACTGACAGCAGGTAGGGCTGCATTTCAGAATTTCTGCCAGTATCTACACAGATATTCCTACCTTCTTCCACACCCGAAAGGCATACAGAATCACTTCCGGGTACTGTCTCATAACACAAAACATTGGTACTAACGTTTGAGATCCAAATTAATAGAAACAAATTTTCCAAAGAGGTACACAAAAATAACAAATTACCATTAGTGCGTATTCCGAGTTAACGAAACTAAGGAACTCTTTGTTAAAGGTAAATAATACGCGAATAAGTATCACTTTATGCTATGTGTTCTGCAGGGGAAGTTCGATAAACATACAGGGATTATATTTATAGAAACTTGCAACGCATAGGGATATAATAAAATACTTCCTGTGATGACAGCACAAGGTTCATGAGACCATTCAATAACCAATCAATATAAAAACACAATAAATGTTCCGTACATCAAAAATTAATTTGACATTAAGCGGACTATGCATCGTGATATATTCTTGTAATAAAACCAACGCGATGCACTAATTTCTCAATTTTTTTGGAATAGAAATCTACATGTTTCGGACAGGTTTTCTGTCCATCATCAGGAATCTAGTACTGTATACCCAGCAATAGGTATATATCATAGAGTACTAGACTCCTGATGATTGACAGAAAACCTGTCCGAAACATGTAGAGTTCTATTCCAAAAATAAATGTGAGAAATTAGTGCATCTCGTTGTTTTTAAAATACGAATCAAAAATTACTTTTCGCTCTCCTATACGGATTGTCATTGACCACTGACAACAGTGAACAATAGACGAAGCCCGGTCGACTTATATCACGTGTGTTTATTTGACACTTCAGCGCCACACATTATAAAAATACTGTAACTGACGAATTGAAAACGGTATAAATTGATGCGCTCACCTTACTTTGCTATATTACTGTAGCATTTTCCTATAGAACTGAAGAAAATCACGAACACTTCAGTCAGGGTATCTTGTCTCCAGACTGAGACTGAAACCCAGGACGTTTCGTACATAATTCTGGAGTCACTAGCGCATGCGATGGTGTTTGCGAATGTGTTCCTGTGTAATATTTGCGCGGCTGATTCCTCACTAACCCTTTAAACGCCGAGTTCAATCCCATCTGTCATCTGCTGGCACTGTTAGGAATTCACCATATTCTCCACGTTAGCAGTATAAGGGTTAATGATGGTTGATAATAATAATGTTCTACAATATGCACTTTAGTGCAGAGGTCCAAAAATTTGTGAAAAATCTAGGATCCATGCCAAAGTTATAGAAGGATGATATAAAGCAATTTCCATACCTGGGACCCATAGTTCTGGAATGACGAGTAAACCTCTCTGTTAACTGGTGCTTTCTGCTCAATGGATGTGAACTGATACACATTCTTGTGGAAATGACATAACGCACTAATTCGGCTGAAAATATTACGTACCACGGCAAAAAATTTCGTCGCCTAGGCGATCAAGCGTCCAGAATTCGTGCACTATGATACTCTCCACAACTAATAGTTATGAAACCAGAAGTCCACTTCCCTAGCTCGAATAGGGCAATTGAATTTGTAACGCTTTAAATGTAGATTAACCCTCCGACGTTTCGAACTTACATTGTAGACTAAATGGCAACACCGTAGCGGGTTGGGTTACATAGAGTAACATGATTTGGGACTTGTGTGTCGAACCGTCTTTAGCATTGAAATTTGCGTGATCGTGGGAAAAGCTTTAATACTAGACTGTTTAGTTCATTCGTCATAAAGATTGGAAATTCCATATTTCAGGTACTTACGTATTACTGTAGAAAAACGGCATGTTTTAAATTGCAGAGATATGAAGTAAAGTTATTTTCCACTAAGACCCAGAAAAGAAACTATCAAGTCTTTAATGGAAAATACCGTGTAATACGGCCGAAGGAATTGCGAATGTTAAAAATCAAATATCGAACACATGCTGATCCTCCGTTTTGATATAAAATGATTAATCCATTACGAATACATGCAATCAAGTAATCTACCTCAAAATTTTGAAAAGACTGCATCCCTTAATTTCTTCTAAAGTCCACATATTTGGCCGGTTCAGTGAATTTTTCAATGTAAGATTACGCAAACTAAATAAAAGTCCAGAACATTATGTTGGAATAAGGAACGAATACCAGTGCTGGTACAACAACCGCAGGTGTAACATTTTTTTAGGTCTTAATCTTAGGAACTGACCAACTTAATGCACAAATTTTTGTTTTATAATAAGTTTATTATATTTCACTATATGTTTCGAGCACTATTGTGCTCATCATCAGGTCAAAACTGTATTATACAGCATCTGGTATCCTTACATTCTGTAGGTGGCCGTCCGGATGCTGTATAATACAATTTTGACCTCCTGATGATGAGCATAATAGTGCTCGAAACACGTAGAGAAATTTAATAAACTTATTATAAACCAAGAAATGGGCATTAAGTTGGTCAGTTACTTAGATTATACTGTGATGCACGGTCAGCAAAACATCAAAATTTATTTAGGTGTAAATTCATTTGTTTCCGAAGCTAACAAATTCTTTCGCAGTTTTAATTTTGAATAGCCTGAAGACAAAAGACTGTGATGATAATGCAGATAGAACTTTCGTAGAAGAATTTCTACGAAAGTACTGATGAAATATTAAGGCGGAAAGAAAATGCAATTCAAAGGTAACCATAATTTCGAAGGAATAGCAACTATTGTTGTTTGCTCAGGAGTAGGGCTTTCACCTTGGCGGTGATTTCGCAGAAGGAATTCAGAAAGTTAGATACCTGTGACTACTAACAGATGTACTGCAGTTAAAAATACATTGGCCCGAAAAGCAGCTGTGTTTTGTGCGCGCTAATAGACTGTTATTATTTTCTGCGGTGTTTTATATCAATAAAACTATGCATAAATTTGACCCTAGGTTTGTCGTGAACTCAACACCTAGCAAACTGTAAACAGTGGAATGTGGCAGGGCACGTCTTTTACAGGATCTATTTGCTTTCTCTGGAAGGTTCTCTCGAAGATAAGGGAGCTTTGACTACACCGTCAGGGCCAAAGATCTACTCCTGGTAACTATTTGTTTCCAGAAACTAATACATCCACTTAAATGTGTGTACTTTATGACAAATTTATGTGTTGGAAGTATAAATTAGTACTTACTCCTCTTTGCAGATAGAGCCTGTAGAAACGCTGTGATCATGTCATTCTGCTTTTCGCGTCTCGATATGAGAGCGTCACGACGCTTCAGCTCTCTTACTAAAAGCGAACCAGCGTAATGCACGTCGGAGCGCAGAGTTGCTAATAATGTTTCAAGTTCCGGGATACCTAACAAACAAACAACGGAGACATTATGCACTTTTACATTAAGGATGTGCCGGTACATTTGTAAGACAAGGAAAGAAATATAGCAAAAAAAGAAAATTCTCCAGCAGGGAGACCCAAAATCTGAACACGCCTAATACCGCTGGATCAGTTCTTTTCCCCACAGAACAATTGTTAATCTCTGTTTTAGTATTGTTATAAAATCACTTCGATCTACTTCCAAGAGTTGTAAAAGATAAAGTTTTCCCGTTACAGGCCCGGTGTGGCCCACGGGGTGGGTAGAGGTATAGCTCTACTCTTCCATGACCGCGGCACTAGAAGGGGGTGAGTGGTCAGCAGCACGCCACGGCCGCACTTTACCCCCGGGAAAGACTC
>Ga0123354_10021675_pt1 | contig 10127 bp, 6 predicted proteins | sample TergutLab28metaG_2_FD_97872 | JGI IMG/M metagenome (GOLD analysis project Ga0123354, IMG submission 97872) | Labiotermes labralis P4 segment gut microbial communities from Petit-Saut dam, French Guiana - Lab288 P4 | ecosystem: Host-associated > Arthropoda: Insects > Digestive system > Gut ...
CTGACCACGTGACACCCCTCTATCCGCAAAAGTTGGCACTAACTTCGCCGACCGGCGGCGGCCGCTCTGTCGGTATAGTTCGCGTGCGGACTAAGGCCACGGAGTTTGTTTGTTTGTTTAGTTATGTCAGGATTATCGCCATACGCTGAGACTCTTCCCCTCTGTGTTTCGCTCTCTCACTTCTACGGTATTGTAACCGATCTCAAACATGCAGAAGAAGACAACAGGTGGAAACGTAATGTGTACTTTTTTTCTCTCTTAATAAGTGTACTGAACAGTTTGCATCTCCAGTTGCTGTTGCCCACTCGACTCACACTTAAACGTTACACCGCACAGTACCTGCCACGAAGTACTGCCCTCGCCTCTTGGAGATCTTGCGACCTAGTGCCCACATCCGTAACCCTTAAGATTGCTACTTCACAAGCCATTTCTGACGGTCATTGCCGTGTGGCAATGGTATCCCGAATTGTAAGACTGCCGTTGCCACACAGGGACAATTTTAAACTAAGGCTCGCGTGCGTGCATGATTGCATACTGTGAGAGTAGTCGCGCTGCCTGTCCGGGACACTGCGTTCGTACATCGGGTGTGCTTTACCTTTGGCGCATCGAACCATATCATTTTAATGCTGGCCCCAGTGTATGGCGTTAGATAGCCTATGACGCCCGTCCCTCACCTTGCGGATTTTCGCTCTAAGGTACAGCGATGATTTGCACATGTATTGCACGTTAAGGACCTGTCTCCCCCTCCCCCACCGCGTTTACGGTCAAACAGTGTGCAAAGCGGGTCAGTTTAACACTCACGCTACCACGGGATACTCGCGAACGGTTTTCGCGCAGAGGATTACATCAGTAAAGCGACAGATGGGTGTACTCGTGTTTTACAGGCCCCTAGGTGCGCTGTAGCTGCTATGTCGGGAATAAAACAACGTTGTTTTAAGACAGGTTTATCATTTTTTATTTTGTCGGCCACTTTGAGCTTTTATATAGACTATATGGCACGGCGTCGCTCTCCGAGTGGCCATAAGCGAATGAGCCGTGAAAGATACGATGCCCTTCATCTACGCCTGGGTTTTCCAAAAGTGCCCATGCGTATTCTGCGTCCCATCCTTCACTATTTGGTCGTATTTATTGCATCAGATGGATGTTACAGAATGTCAAACTCTGCCTGTGAAATGCTGTTCCAATGTATAGCTTCGACGTGCAAGTTAGTCATCCCGGGACTTAATACTGAGATAACTTCAGTTCGTTTAGAGGCCATCGATCAGAGTCGTTTAAGTCAGTGAGTGTGATTTATGTTTGCTAAAAGAGAATCCTCAGTCATCACTCACAAAGCGTGGTGGATGATGCGTATTTCTGTTTGTTTGTTCTATTCATAACTTTTCCTCCTCGTTATAAAAAAGAGTACTATCCGAGTCGCTTGTTTATTCTGCGTAACGGATTTCGCGTGTCTGCAGTTTGGACCTTTCTCAAGAGGCCTTACAAATTGTTATGAATGTATACTCAACAGTAAATTGGCCGAACAGGTTCTTGACCTGTGACTAGTCTTCTTGTAAACATGCACAATCTGACGTAGGTTTGTCTCTCCTGTTCGCGAAACGCCTACATAATGCGAGTTAAGTGACAGCATATTTTCTGTGTTCCACTATATTTTTATGTTAACATGTTTCACTGAAGTGGCGCAGTATGAACGTAGACCATTAATTTTAAAGTGAATTTATATGTCAGTATGTTTTGGCAAAGCACCAACTTCCAGTTGTGACGTTTCATGTGTCAGCGTCCTCTGATTCGCACATTCACAAGCGGGAGACGCAAGCAGAGAAATAGAAAATGGAGCACAGTCCTTAAGGAACTGTTTGTTAGTTAGTTGCTGTATTAGTGAAATTCTGTTTTTTTTTTTGAACTGTGGGTTCATTGTGTTCACAAGTGCCCCTCCACGAGCTCCAATTTTGAGGCATTGGAATGCCCTTCACGTTTTACGCCCTGTTTCTCAAAAATTTTCCCATCAGTTCTTAGGTATCCCAAATGGGGTCTTGTCTTTACAGTCCGGACCAAAACTGTGTGTGAACTATTTACGCCTCGCCCATCTCGTCCTTCCTGGGAACACGCAGAAAGATTAAAGAACTGTGTATTTCGGGTTGTTCATCTTTCACCGGAAGCCTTACGTCCTCTTTTGGAAATATTTAGTGTCGTGGTTCACGGATCTCTCGAATGAGGGATTAAAGAGTCAGAAAGACCAGATCAGTAGGCCTGGTGATCTTTTCTGTACATACATTAGCCGGAACCGTTTGCGTCCGTAGTGAGTGAATGTATGTCATTGGTTTGGTTCAGCTTTTCAGAATTTGTGAACCGGTGAAAATCGTGCCGCAGACAGAACTGTGCAGACCAGGCCGTTGACGTGCTCCTTTCGAACAAATTAATTGGAATACAACCAAAACTTTGATGCTATTATAATATGGCAGTGACCCCACACCGGTCGTCGGTCGTCTGGTTATGAGCCCTCCTTGTATTCGCGGTGTTAAATGTGATGAACACAACCGTATTCTGGGATTGACTGAGCTAAGGGCGCTTAAGTGCTGGTTGATCGCCCTTAGCAGTCTTGATCAAGTTGGGTAGTTTAGTTTGTAGTAACAGCTTGTAGTGGTTTCATGGTATATATTCTGCCAAATTATACATTGGCATTTAAATTACGAAACTGTAATACAGTAATTTATTCAGTCAATAACACAACATATATTGGTAATCAATATTAAAAACTCGGCGACATGTCACGGTTCACTGAGCCATCATCAGGCCAAATACAAAACACAGTACTGCTACATTCAGCGAGTGCGCACACTATGGGATCCCATACTGCTTACAAATTATATTGACATATTTTATATATATATATATGAAACTCCTGTCAGTATGTCTTTGTTAAAATGTCTAAAATGCTATATTCCATATGTCTTACGAGTATAACAAGCTCTTGTCAGATGGGGTTGTTTATGGTTGCAGCCAATATCGTCACTTCTTGGTCGTATTTTAAGTTGTAGAGATCTGTTAGCAAGTGTCTTCTTGCCGTTATACGAAAGGCCACGTTCTGAATTACGTATCACACGCTAACTTTTCATCATAAGTTTCTTCTTTTTACGTCCTGTGGAAAACTGAGTTCTAAGTTGTATAACATAATGTCTTCCGGCTCTTATTAGCACTATTTTGGATATTGTGGATACAGTTAAAACTGAAGGTTTTATATATTCAAACTCTGTGTCAGTTTTTTGGGGATGATTATAACCTATATTGACGGATGTCCCGTTGTACGTACCGTATCGGAGGTTCTGTAATATTAATGGTGACTAGTTGAATGTAGTAATCTAGTTATAAAATAAATTATGGGAATGTGTGTATACTTACGATTCAAATTTGCAGGGCGTTTGCTTGTGTGCGTCTGCGTGTGATCAGAAATCGTGTCTGAGGTGTGTGCGGAAATAGCTGGTTGGTACAAAGTTATGTGCGCTCTGTCGGTGTCTACTAGAATTAGTGTCTCGAATATTACATTTGGTTTGACTGTACATTTGTCATATATCTGGTTATTAATTCGTGTTTCTTTGTAAATGTAGAATTTTTCCATTGTATCCAACATTTTACGTTTACTCGTAGTGTGTATTACGTCCATGATGTTTTCTATGGGGCCGATGGAGTGCTTATTGTCTAGTAGGTGTTGGGCAAATTTAGACTTGTTGTTCGCTTATTTATAATCGCGAAAGTGTTCCTGGAATCTTATGTGAAATGGTCTACCTGTCTGTCCGATATACTTCATATTGCAGTCCGAGTGTGTTAGTTGGTATACTCCGCATACGAAACTGCAATTTTTAGTTCGTTCTTCATTTGACGTCACAGGATTCCTGATGTTCAGGACAGCGTACGTGTATATCGCAGTGACGCAAACGGTGTGCTGGGAAAGATAGAAGAAGTTTATCATATTGAAGTAATTGGGGTTTGAGTGGGACGTATTAATTATTGTGGTGTCTTCCGTCTAGACGTTTTCATTGTGTGTTAGTGAAACACGAGGCTTTTAATAATGCTGCCTGGACCTGCTCGATAAGAGACGCAAAATTTCATCACCACACTCGCGCGTGTCGGTGGGTATTCGCCATAGAGATGGTTGAATTCATGGAAGAAATACTGTTCCTTCTCTATTGGACGGTGATGTATAAAAACTAGGATTCTCGTATTTCGATCGGATTATTGCCATCCAGTTTTATAATACCGTTTCTCCCCTATTGTGTTATTTTATTTCCCATATGCGTGAGGTTATTCCAGAAATACCCTCTCCACACTTACAGAAGTGCTTGCTGAGTTCCCCTTAATCCGGTGAAGCAGAATTGCACAAATCCGAAGTGCCAGGTCATGGTGGCAACTTTGTTTTTTACGGTGGCATCTTAATAATTGTGTATACTTAGTATCGAACGCCCTTTGTGTTACTGTTGTGACGCGTAGAATTGTGGGGTGGCTTCGGGATTTCTGGAAAAGTTGTGCAGCCCTTCAATAAAGTAACATCCAGAATGTGACTGGCTGTCTACTGTGTCAGTGTATCGATCTTCACTATTTGATATTTATAGTCGTTTTGTCCTATGAAAATGGACGTGACTCATAGAGAGAGAGGCGTTTGCTTACTCTGAGTTACATAAAAATTTTACTGCGTGCAATTCAGAGCTTTGTGATTTCAATTTTTCTCTTGAAATTCGCGATTTCTAGTAATATTGCGAAAGATGGTCCTTGAGGGCTTGTCATTTACGGCATGCCAGTGATGCAAGAAGTTTCATGTTTTTTACACCATTTAGATCAGGCCCGTTCAACCCTTTTATGTGGTGCGGGCAAGGTCGGCAAAACTGGTTTGCATGCGGCCGGCGTGAAGTAAATAAACACAATGAAGAGTGAATCAGTATACGTATAATTATATGTATCATTTTTGCTTGTGTGTTTATCGTCCCGTAGTGTGCAGTAAAAACGTAGGATAATGACAGGAAATATTTATTTAAAAATCAGTTCACTTTTTAGGCGAATGTCTCAGTTGTAGCACATTTTCACAAAATTAATTCGTATGTTGTTTGAACGAAATTAACTGTAGTGCGACGGTGTTGCATCCGCTCGAATTTGCAATGATTCAGTAAGATTCACATTGATGTTTTTGCTGTTATGACGTGTACGTAATACCGTGGGTTATAGCTGACGTTTCGGCAGTCCCGCCTCTGAGATTAAACTGTTTAACAACCCAGTATACTTCAGTCTAAACTTTCGCGGCCACGGAAACCTGAAATTTCGTGATTTAGTGAGGTTATTTGTGTAGAGATTGTAACACAACACAGTTCAAGGACATTAATTGAATGGTTTCCTTGTGTTCGCTTGATACATTGCCGGAATCTCCTGTTGATTTCAAGCGGCACAGAATTGCCTCCCTTTCAACAACACACATCTTTCTCTTTTGTTGGTGTTCCATGATTAATTCCTACGGCTGAAGTTAATTACGTTCTCCAAGTAAATGGCGAGTGCGAAGTGCGAGATCGTGTGGGTTGTGACCTGTTCAGTCATTCTCTGAAGATTGGTGGCCTGGCCCATATTACGGCTTCTACTGAACTTTCAAATGCTTAGGTCCCTCAAGCACACTGATACGAGTCGTGGGTTCCCCACCTTTGTGGTATGACTTTCAAAGTTGATTCTCGTGACCTCGCTGTAGCCAGTGGTGGTGAGGCGATCAGATGCAAAGCTTGCAATGTTGCTGTTGCTGGACGATGCGTTTAACGAGGCGTCGGATTCACGTGTCGCCTCGTTGGTTGGTGAGGGAATAGCGAAACCAACTGTTTTGGGGTATAAATCCAGTTTACGTCCGGTAACAAACTCAGTTGATCATATTGTTTCTTCAGAAGCCGATATTTTCTAAGCTGGTAAAATTTCTCATATTTTGTGGAATGTGAAGTGTTATGGCCTTGTAAGCATTTAGTCCCCACTAGTCCCAGTTCTGATCTTGATTAATGAGTCCATGACATCTGATCTTATTGTTAGACGCGTTAACGAAACTGCTAAAAGCCACTGTTAGGTTCGTCATGTCTTTCTGCCCGCATGGAACAACTCCGTTCCTTCTGGACGGATTTTTATGCAGTTCGATATTGGACTATTTTGCGAAAATGTGTTGAGAAAATGTTTCATTAAAATCTGACAAGAGTAACCGGTACTTTACGCGAAGACCTGTGTGCATGTGTGATGTCTGGCTTAATTCTTCTTAGAAAGAGAAATGTTCCGGACAAAAGTTGCACACAGAATAAAGACATTTTATCTTCAGTATTTTTTTTTAATCGTGCCATTTATGAGATGAAGTGGAAAAATTTTATAGAGCCGGGCAGGCCACGGATGACAATACAACACGGTGCTGAAAATGTGCGAAGTGCATGCCGAGTAACAGCAGTAATATAGACACAAACTAATAATAGTTAATACTGATCCCTTTTCCATCGCAACAATGTTACGCGAACGCTCCACAATGTTACCTTATGGGTGCAATACCTGTTCTGAATTTATTACAATATCCCATCTACGTGTATGTCTTAAGAGTGGTCTCTGTGCTGTAGGTTTTTTTTTCGCTAAAACATTGTACGCCTGTCCTCTTCCCCAGTGCATGCCACATGCCCTGTCCATCTCGTCTCCTTGATCCGTACACCCTACAAATATTGGGCAATGAGTACGATTCGTGAAGCTTATTTGGCAGGTTTCTTCACCTTGCCGTTACTATCCCTCCTTGGGGCCAGATGTCTCAGCACCCCGATCTCAGACTCCCTCAGCCAAATATCTTCCCATAATTCATAAAGCAGGTAAGTCCGCCCTATCGATAAATGGGTCGTTCTGTCTTCACTTTCGAACTACGCTGTACTGTAGCAGGTAGTGGGGGACTGTGGCGTTTGATAGAAATTTAGTTCGATTTGTATTTTCGTGTTCATAAATACAGGAACTATGGGCCGGGTAGCTGAGTCGGTATAGCGACTGACTACGGACTGGACGATCCGGGGTCGAATCCCGGTGGCGACGAGATTTTCCGCCCGGCCCTGAGGCCCACCCAACCTCCTGTACAATGGGTAGGGCCTACCGGGTCTTTCCCGGGGGTAAAGTGCGGCCGGGGCGTGCTGCTGACCACTCACCCACTTCGAGTGCCGCGATCATGGAAGAGTAGAGCTATACCTCTACCCACCCTCTGGGCCACACCGGGCTTCTAACGGAATCCCTTTACCTTATATATATATATATATATATATTGGAACTACTGGCATTCGCTCTTCGAGCAGTGTCGGAGAAAAGGTTATAATGTGGGCCTATTCAGCGTTATTTTGGAATCAGAAATGCTTCGTAGCTGAACTTAATTTCCATACCTCGTAATGCCTCTTCAGATGGTTTTGGAATTGAATTTCGCCTACGACTTTTTTAAAAGATCATCGGTGATAAATGTGTCAGTTGAACGGTCTCTGCGACGCAAAGTTCCACACACCCATAGTGTTGGAAATTGCGAGAATTGAATTCGTCAATACAGTGCAGTGCGCCTTGGGGCTCCAGCTGCTTTACACTTTTGTCAAGACGACGGGGTGCTTCAATCAAAATGGCTGCCGTTTGCGGGCGTCGCTGTAATTCCGTTGCGTTTTGAACTTGGTGGAATTACGTTTAGTAATGCCTTTATTTTGTAGGGCCTTGGTGTATTTTCTACGTTTCTTCAGACGTCAACGTTTTAATAATGAACAAGTGGATTTAATTTTTTTAAATATTAATGGCGCATTGTCGTGCACTAAGACTGCATCATTACGGCCCTTTTAAAGACATTGCTTTATTTTAATAGTAACAGAATGGTTTCTTTTTTAACCGTCTGATTCATAAGAAGTAGATGTTGTTTCGACTTTTCACCGTTAGTGAATTGTCCTTAATGTTTTTTTGCAGTAATTTGTGTTTTAATATTTGCTATCAACCTGTGTTGTAAATTGTAGTAGTCGCAATGCGTCATGTTTTTTATCTGTAAAAACGTTTTAAAACCAAAGACTTACTTTAATGTACCACCAGCTTTAACATACAGAAATTCTGTGCTCTGCCCACATTGCAATTGTGTGTTTTGCGTGGACCTCAGAACAGACGGCACTTATTTTTCTTTGCAGCATTAACCTACCGGTTTTTATAACCGATACAGTGTTCACTGCGCGGTACGAACTGGGTCTTTAAGTCAGACGGCTGCAGTTTAAAACGTTAAAATTATTCGTACTATGCAACGATCTTTTATTTTAGTCAGGTTTTTAAAAACAAACAGGAATACAAGAACATTCTGAATTGTCAGTACGCAACTTTGCAAGTTTAATGTGGATAAAATGCTTTACGTTATCTCTGTGTTATCATTCTCAGGTGTTGTACGTAGAATTTCGCCAAATTCCATATTCTGTGACATTCCTTTAATAAAGGTTTACATTTTTGATTGTTTTAAATTTAAAATATGTGTTTGGGAGTCGTGCGGCCTGTTTCATGCGATAAAATATCCCTCGCGGATTGTCACATGGTGTCCATCATTAGCATTTCAGCCATTAACAGACTCAGTCCTTGGTTCACGCTCTTTTGGAAGGGCAGTCTGCGTCTGCTAGAAATTCCAAGGTTCATTGCTGTGCGCACACGAGCCGCAAATGAACATTGACCCGAGACCAGTAAGTAGTGCAGTCGACATTCTTGCACCAGAATCCACCATATTTGGCATGCTGTCCCACCTGCACTTAGGCATACAACCAAGTGGTCCATTCCGCTTAGAATTTCTGTAGAAAAATGTTTTTACCCAGTTGTTGACTGTAACATGTGCGCTGTGTGCCCCCGCCTCAGAACGGCTGCCCACCTCAGGGGGGTACCTTATATTCCAAGTCCCGTATCTTTAAACTTGCGGGCTGAGAAACTGTGCTCAGGTTATAAGTCTGGTACCTGTTTTATGGCACGAGATGTCAGTGAAAAATACCAGTCCCGCATACATCGGCCGCTAGAACACTTGTAGACTTTTGCAGCGTGTAATGTAAGTGATAAGTGTTTTTGTACAGAGAGTAGACCCTAAGTAATACAGCCCCGCCAGGCGAAATCCTCCCCCATCCTGCCCGCATTCCTTAAATACCTTCCATGTCTCTAGTTACCAGAACTGAAGTATACCTTATGTTTGAGAACGTTACGTTTGAGAACGTGCAGCTCTCTCTCTCTGGCCTTCCGGTCGATATCTTAGAAATAATTTCTCTTTAGCGCGGAATGTTATTGAAAAGTGACACTTTGCTTCTTTTTGGGCGCGTTCGCAAAATTGCGAATAGCGACTATTAGCTTCGTCATGTCTGTCCATCTCTCCGCATGGAACAACTCTGGTCCCACTGGGCGGATTTTCATGAAATTTGATATTTGAATATTTTTCGAAAATCTGTCGAGCAAATTCAAGTTTCAGCAAACTCTGACAAGAATAAAGGGTACTACTGTACATGAAGACCAGTATACATTTTCGATCATATCTCGCTCACTTTCTTCTTAGCATAAAAATATTTTCAGGCAAAAGTTGTAGAGAAACTCGAAACACATCTTATGTTCAGTAACGTTTTTTTTTCTTAAATCTTGCCTTTTTGAGAATGTGGAAAATGTAGAGCGGGGCAGACTACATATGACAATATGTCGCATGCGCATTACATGCTGGACACCAAATGCTACAAACACGCCCATAATATGCAATACTTATTGCTTTTCCACCGTAACACTTGTTGCACGAACGCATCTCAGTGTTACGTTACACGTACATTACCTGTCCTGTTAAGTATACAGCAGGCAGTTCCACCATGTGCGTAACTGTGGAGCAGGTTTAACATGGCGCAGCTGTGATCAAAAGATTATAATTTTTAGACCCCACGTGTCAAAGACATGGATAGCTTTGATGCCTAATGGCACGTTAAACAATTTTATCTATCGTTTCGCGTCATGAAAGGCGCAACTCGTAATTGTACGGGAATACTGCGTTCCTGAACGCTTCCGGACAGGAACTCCGCTGTGGACTTCAGCTGGCAAAGTTTTAAACGGGCTACTAAACGGTGATATAGTGGGTGTGTGAACATTAAACA
>Ga0123354_10021676_pt1 | contig 10126 bp, 6 predicted proteins | sample TergutLab28metaG_2_FD_97872 | JGI IMG/M metagenome (GOLD analysis project Ga0123354, IMG submission 97872) | Labiotermes labralis P4 segment gut microbial communities from Petit-Saut dam, French Guiana - Lab288 P4 | ecosystem: Host-associated > Arthropoda: Insects > Digestive system > Gut ...
TAGGAGGGACGAGGTAACGGGGGAATGGAGGAGACTGCATAACGAGGAGCTAAGTGATCTGTACTCCTCACCCAATATTGTGCGGGTGATAAAATCGAGAAGAATGAGATGGGCAGGGCATGTAGCGCGTATGGGTGAGGAGAGGGGGGTGTTTAGGGTCTTGGTGGGGAAACCGGAGGGAAAGAGACCACTGGGGAGACCTAGGCGTAGTTGGGTGGATAATATTAGGATGGATCTCCAGGAGGTGGGATGTGGTTATGTGGACTGGATTGGGTTGGCCCAGGATAGGGATAGGTGGCGGACGCTTGTGAGTGCGGTAATGAACCTTCAGGTTTCATGAAATGCGGGGAATTTCTTGACTAGCTGCAAACCAGTTAGCTTCTCAAGAAGGACTCTGCACCATGGGGTAAGTAAGTAAGTAATATGAATAGATTTTTGCGTTATCTCAGGCTTCCGACACAGTGTAAATGCGATCTACCCTCTTCTGTTACGTTACGCAGAGTAATTGGTAGTTATTTAGTGATGTTTCGGGACAGCGTGTTGATGCATGCTACTTGTAATGGAAGGCGTCCGTGTGACGACAGTCCCTTGACATGAAGAATTTCAAGTCAGGAACATTCAGTCCTCTAGGCTGAAGAAATCCAACAAGATGCAACAGTATTCAGATATTTATTTCCTGTTAAATTACTCTACATGTTTCGGGCGTCCATCACACCCATCAACAGGAGTAGGTAAAACTGTAGTTGCGGCCACTGGTACAGAGCATACTATCTGGCGAGCAAGAAAGCTTGCTTCCCAGTAAATAAATGTCTGCATACTGTTGTATCTTGTTGGATTTCTTCAACCTAGAATTACGATGTACGGAACCACGAATATAAAATTCGGTCCTATATCTTCGAATTTCAATTTATACCAACCCTTTCCATCTGCATCGTATTTTCAACATTGCAAATATTTGTGTAAGAAATATATTACCGCCACATTTTGTAAAAATTTTCTATAAAATCCAACTACACCCTTTCTTAGGTTGCCGTGAGAATGTAATACGCGTTATGACAAGGTTGTATTGTATTCTAAACTCAATTTAGAAGCGACTTTGAAGCTTTCCGAATATCGGTTTTATAGGACGCATGTACACACATAGTTGGCCATGATGAATAAAAGGGAGCAGATATATTTAGAGTGAGCAGGTTGTTGGTAAAGGGATGAAGAAGAAGCAGTGAAAGGCCTTTCGGATGGCGGAAGCCAGGGAAGAGATCTTCCTTCTGTAGGCATACTGCAGCCTCTATAGGCCTAGAGCTATACTTTGTAAGGCAGTTCAACTGCAGCTTCCAGTGGCGTATTATTACGTTTCAACACATACAGGATTTATGGAATAAAATCTTATAACGTACATACCAACTGAACCAATATAGCATGTGACCGGGCCCAACAATGTAATCTAACCCCGAGAAAACTGACCAAATTAAAAAAGAAACCAAATTTAACAAGTGCTGAATTACTGAACTAAAAATACTGTAAAGATAAATATTTTCTTACTTCTTATAATCATTTTACAAACATTTGTTTTGCTTTTTTTTTTTACTAAGAATAGTGACAATATGGCAGACATTATAAAAGAGTATACCCTGTTGTATCAATTACTGTATTGTTATTTTCTTTTAATACACTACGTACAATTGGTACATACTTGTGTGAGAAATGAGTTACTAATTTAGACTAGATGTTCTCCAAATTCCATTGTGTACTGCAAGCCTGTACATCTGAAACGCTTCCACTTCTCTTATCTGTACTGACCTCAGAATTTGAAATTAGGATTGGCTGCTTTTTCAGTTGGGTAAATTGTTCGTATATAAATCTGCGGACAAACAGACTTTATGCCGTCCTTTATCATATCTTTTCAACACATACAAAGAAACCAAACTGCATATATATGGATAATACTTATAAACTAGTTCTAATACCTTAAGTTATATACCTTAACTTTTTTTTTATATACATGGGTCCGTGCATCGTGAATCGAAATTAATAATTGTCCAACAAGATGAGACTTACTCAGTTTATTACAGAAACGTAATAAACTGAATAAGTCGCATCTTGTTGGACAATTATTAAATACCTTAACTTATTTTTGTACTTTCATACATGCAATAACAAAGTTAAGTCTACCCTTAGTATAAATTTCTAGATTTATTTTATAGATGGCGTTCTATTTTTGTCCAAATTTATCATGTTAAAAAAACTGTCTTCTTTTGCCCTTCTTTAATGATAGGTTTAAATTTTTCTTGCCTTCCAGTAAATATTAAAAATATCTTGTCTCTTTCCACGTTGTATCCTACTATCTCACCTATTTGCACGCCACTGATACCAGCACTGTACAGGCAGCAGCAGCACCAAATGTACATGGGCGTGAACACACAGAGCGAAATTAGAAAAGCGGAAACCTCCTCTATACCGTCTTCAAGACCCCCGAAAAGGCATTGAATTCATTTCTGCGATGTGAGAAACTGGTACTGCTGCTGAATGTGAGTTCTGACAAGCCAAGGCAAAGCCATACAAAGAGTGACTTTGAAGAAGGCTGCTGGAGTATGAAAAGACTTTGGGTAGAAGACGATACTCACTACTGTGCTTAGTTTCCTGACGTTCAAATGAGGATGTGGTATCCGTCACGGGTGCGGCTAGCTGGTGTATATGCAGTATAAAGATGGACAACGGATGCTAGTGTTGCTTCGGTCTGTAGTCCTGTTTACGCACAATTCTGCTTTCTTGGTTTGGCCGTGTCGCGCGCTAAGTTCTTCAGCCGCTTCAAAGCGTACTACATTAGACATTTTAGCGTAAACGTGTCAGAAGGAGGACAAGAGTCGATATAAACGCCTAAAAATTACGACGGTAGAAATGGTAGCACATGGAACGTGGTACTATCCATTAAGATATACCTGAGCACTCCATTAAGACATACAGGAAAATGAATACATAGGATGAAGAGAGAGAAACCAACAAGATGCAACTAATCCGATGTTTATTATCAAACTTCTATCTCAACATGTTTCGGGCATCATTATGCCCATCATCAGGAGAACAAGACCGTGTTTCACTGCATACAGTGTTCTGAACTGGTTGTGCTGGCTGTGGTTGTGTGGAGCTGAGTCGTGAGCTGCGTGCACTGTGTGAAGGTTACAGTTCGACAACGGAACAACTCCTTGCCTAAGTCCCCCACCCCCACCCCGTCCAATAAGGGCACGAAATGGGCTACCTTCACATACTCGTCACCACAGATCAAAAAAATTACCAACATCTTCAAGCACACTTTTTTAACAGATTAGCTGCATCTTGTTGGTTTCTCTTTCTTCACCCTACGTTCATGATGCACGGTCAAAAGAACCTAAAATTTGCATACATAGCTTTGGTTCATCTCGGCGTTAGATGAAGCTTCCCGGTACCCACTGAACAGAAAGCTCGTTGGACCCCAAAGCCTGTTCGGACGCTAGTGAGAAGAGGAGAAACCCTTGTCCCATTTGAATCGAACCATATTTATTTGGTTGTTCAGCCTGTAGCGTGGTCACTACATCCCCTACGCTATGGCGGCTCTGGTGCTAGCCAGTAGCAAAGTGCACGAAAACACGGAGGATATTGCAGTACACGATACGGCTATACCCTGAACGTCGAAATTACATAGCATACTCCAGCAATTATTATTCAACTAAGAGTCGGCACTGGTAGTAAATGGACGAACTATTACCGGTCGTGTTCAGCCTCTATGAATCTGGCTCTGTGTTACTTTGACAAGAAACTCTGTGTCTATATGAATTTGGTAACAATCGGCCAGTAGGCTGCAGCTACATGACACAATACAATACACATGGCTTCGTGAGACGAGTTCGTTTCGTACTGATAACCAAAGAAACGTGGTTCAATTCCCGGAAGAAGGAAAATAATTTTCATTTCTACAAAACAGATTCTGGGACCCAATCCGCGCCCACCCAACGGTCACTGGAGGCACGTTTTCCGAAGGTAAAGCAGCTGGAGCGCGCCCATTGGCCTCCATCTATTGCAGAATTTTGGAATGTAGGGAACTTGAATTCCACAACTCCACCCTTTGTGACGTGTACGAGAACAACTTTACTTTTCTACTTTCTTACTGGTGGTCATGTTCACTTGACCTGCTGCATTTAGATAGTCTTTTTTTTATTGCGATTTAGTCATTTATCTGCCTCCTACATCGAAACCGTTCACAGAAACAACGAACGAAAATAAGTACAATCCCTTCCACGTCACTGATTTTGGAGATCTTTACTTTACTACCGGCATTCATAAAGTACTAATTTGATCCTCATCTAAAGCTGCGTCTATACGTTTAAACCCCACTATAGCTAAAAGCCGAAGTGACTAATATTCTCCCAATGAAGCAAGGTTTCTCAAAGCCAACATTTTTAATCTGAACAACTAAACCAACACACTAAAACATCTTAGTAGGTCTAATTGAATACTAAGGAACCGGAGAGAGGAAAAATTTTATCTGCAAAAATCATCGAATTTTTAAAGTTGGGTTTCATCCACAATCAATAGCAACAACAGACCCCACAACTTACAGATTCTGCTGGCTGTACATAAATCTCTTTCATGTCTAACATTATTAAAGAACAGTTTTTTTTTGACCAACATTATTAACGCTTTAAATTTCAATAGAGACTGTGGAATAGGCCTAATAAGTTTTCAATTATAATTTCAGAATTTCTTCTACACGTCCATTCAAAACAATTATCTACAACGGCCGAATTATTCTACGCGTGAAAAGAGGTATTAAACTGGTTTCTCTCTTCTGGGATATGACGTTGTGCACGCTTGAATACAGACACTGAACTACATGAAGTATTTGGAAAGCGTATGTAGTCAAACACAACTATGTCATTTAAGGCGTATTTAATGCTATACTAGACGACTACATGTTTCGGCCTTTACTGGCCATCTTCAGGTTGTCTTCAAGAGAACTTAAGGTCCTACCATATACATTGTGCGCGCACGTGGTGTAGAGATCTCTATTTACGGGCCTTATTGCGTAATGTAATTTCTATATGTGGTGGTATGCCTCTAGTCAGAGCATACCACCACATATAGAAATTACATTACGCAATAAGGTCCGTATGTAGAGATCTCTGCACCACGTGCGCGCACAATATATATAGTAGGACCTTAAATTCTCTTTAAGGCAACCTGAAGATGGCCAGTAAAGGCCGAAACATGTAGTCGTCTAGTATAGCATTAAGTACACCTTAATTAGCATAGTTGTGTTTTACTACATACCCTTTCCATTTTTCACACACACAACGGGGATGACACACTTCCAAGTTACACGAAGTAGTATTTCAGCAGAGGGAAAACTTCAAATTATTCTATAATTTTATATTTTTCACTTAATGTGTTTCTAATTCTACTCAGTACTGTGATTACTTTCAAAATCCGAAAGATAAAATACATTTTCTTATACTTAAAAACACAATGCAAGAAAATCAGGAATTTAAAATCAGTTGCTCTAAGTTGGCTACGAAATCAAATGGCTTAGTTTATGATCATTCTTCTCAGCCATGTACGGTTATACTGGTATGATGCAGTGTATTATACCATCCCATCCTCCATTTAGACACATGATGTGCACACAATTCAGCCGATAATACCTGACGCATAACAATCATGTCCCCTAAAGCTTATGTTCGAGTCAGTGTTGAAGGAGCTATACACGATTATCTGAAACAGAAGAGAGTCATGCTTTACGCTGACAACAGACAAAAGCATCATTTGTTCCCGTCCACAAACACACAACAGTAAGTCCCACACACTGTGTTCAACTCAACAACGCCTGGTACAACCTTCATACACTCCGATGCAAAATTAATTTCATGTTTCACGGTAATTTTTAGTGCGTGCTTCAAACGCAGATATTTATTTCAACATCAAAGCAGAATAAAAACGTTCTTTATGCATACTCACATGTATAGGTCTGTAACTGGTGCATAAATTGATATATTTTTAGGTATCAAAGTTTTTTATTTCCCAACGAATGCATAAGTGATTGTCTTAAAAACAATATTAAAATTTACATTAAAATAGCTCCGACATGTTTCGGTGCAGTCACACCCTCCTCAGGGAGCGCATTATCCGTGCTTGTTAAAGCTACACTTTGTTAAAATAGTCAATTATGGTTCATCAGTGTATGATTAAATCAGTGTTGATGTGGCTGCGTATATTGGTAGTGTCCTTGTTGATGTGTGTATGGCGCACTGTAAAAAATATTTTTTTACATTTTATTAGTTACTTGTGTTTTTAAATCGTAAGAATAAGTAAGCTGATAAACATTATTTTTAAATATATTTCATGCGAACGACTGGTTTAGATTGGTCTGCAAAACTTAATTCGCGTTGTACTCTATTTCATCTTACAAATTTTCTTCTTCCGGAATATGACACCACGTAGAGTAGTAGAGAGGTACCGTCGTTTCGGAGGATTTTGCTGCCTCACCGCACAGTATTGTCCATGAAGATATCATCAGTACTGAGGTGAGAAACGTAAACCTCGAATTATATTTCACAGCTAACAAAGTCTTTCTTTGTAGCTTTTCTTTCAGCTGCTAGGCTAGATTAATGTTTCTTACATTTTTTTTTGCAATGTTTCATATTACCCACTGAATGGTGAGGAACAGAACACAAGTTTAGGGTCTGCATCTACAGCGCTTAAAAACTGTGGAGAGTGGTGGAACGGAAAACTGCCTTACAGATCCCAGATCCCTGAAAGATCGATGTATCCGATAACCCAAATTCTTTATTTAATAAGTCCTTCGTGACAGCTTTTAACTGACGTTGTTAAACGAAAATGACTGAAAACCTTTTCGATATTAGTGCCTGTTAGCGTTTACATTGCGAGTTAATGATCATGATTACTTAAGGCATGGATAATTAAATGTGACCAAAATTACTGGATAGTTTTATAAACTTATTTGTTGTCTTCACCCAAAAAAGTATCTGCGTTTTGGTGACTGGATCTTTCTTTGCTTCAAGCCAAAACCAAAAGAATGACGTCTACTCTGCACGGCCTGCTAAATACAGCTGCCCTCCTGTACTGAACGTACAAACAGCTCAACGAAGATATTTAAGTATGTGAATGTGTCTAAGACCAGCTCGTGGAATTTAGTATTTCACGTAGTGTTACTGTGGCAGTTATACCCTTACTTTCAGTAAGTTTTAAAGTTTCAGTTTTCCTTACCTGCTTATTGTTCAGCACGTTCAGCCAGGGAGAAAAATATTATAATTCTTCAAATTCTGATTTTGTAAAGAAGTGTGCTACCAATAACAATCCAAGATAAATAAACGAGTTTGCAAAATCGTCTATGTGGCTATTCGATAAGGTCTTTTATCTTGATTATATACCGCAATTGATTATAAAGGTAAACGTAGAGTTTTTCCTTGAGCATGCTGTGAAAACATGTCGGGTAATGAAGGTATAGCCCTTCATTCTTAACATCGGCATTAGATGCAAATGATAGCCTGCAACACGCCACGGCCGATTCACACAAGAGGAAGAGCTTCGATACCAACTAAATGGGACACTTGGCGGGCTGGAGATTTGGTCTAAGGGCTAGGTTATAAAGAAGAATTTTTTTCTTCTGCCGAGAATCAAATTTTTCCTGCAGTCCAGGCCGTTAGCCAGTTATTATACTGACTTCTTTAACTCCACAACAGAAATTAGATATTTTTATTTAAACGAGGCCAATTACTAAATATGTGGGTTGGGTAGCGTAGTCGGTATAGCGACTGGCTACGGGCTAGACGGTCCGGGAATCGAATCCCGGTGGGGACGAGATTTTCCGCACCCGCCCAGACCGCCCCTTGGAGCCACACATCCTCCTGTAAAATGGGTACCGCTTTTTTCCCGGGGGTAAAGAGCGGCCGGGACGTGAGGCTGACCCCTCATCCCCTTCTAGTGCCGTAGTCAAGAACGAATAGAGCTATACCTCTACTTGCCCTATGGGCTGTACGGCCTGTACAGAGCCTCAGTGCCTGTACAAGGGTGCACTTTACCTTACCTTTAATTACTAAATGTATCACACTCTCATAACATGATGGCCTTTTACCCCTTCGGGTCGTCTCTGTCAAAATCACAAAGAGTACATTCCGACATAGCGATATATTCTGGTTAGTGTTGACATTTGGGGTCGTCATGACTGAATACAAAACTTACTCCGATATCAAGCAGTTTAACTGTACAAGTAATAACCAAATTTATAGGACAGACTTATCCTTTTCATACATAAATTAAGCTTAATAATCCAGCGTTTTATCGTAATTACTTAATTCTCACGCAAGGCATGGCAGGTTTATAGGGAGAAAGCTGTTTTTTTGAACTGCCGGCTGTAGAAATCCATACATCCACAGCCACGGTGCCAAGCCACTGAACTCGACATTTGGACATTCCGAATGACAGTCATGATCAGTACACTTGCAGCTAAAATTCTTCGCAAAAAAGCGATGACTCTGGAACTATTATACTATTGTAGGCAGTTTTGTCACGGAATGTACGCACAGCGGAATCGTCATGGTGTAGTCTTGAATTGTCTCAGGCCTAGCGTGGCACACCGGCACTGTTGACGTCATCATCTTCGTTGATAGAACTTGAACAATGAGAGCGCAGAAAGAGAGTTGTAACCACGACAATGAACTGACAATAGCATTGCACAACATTTTCTTTCACGCCAGCTACAAACAGCAACAAAGGAAAATCTTAGAAAGGGACATTTAAGGTTCTTTTAAAAGAGAAGCCCACGAGCTCCGATCACACTGCGTGATGCAGAAGTAAAAATGCTGCCCGAAAAACCTCCAGTTCTTCGTTCGACCCAGCGTCGCTTGCAAAGTGTTACGAGGGTGTTGTACAGAGAAAAGAGAGAGTTATTCAGCGAACGAACTAACCCACTCCCCCTTCCAACCTTTCTTTTTCATTCCACTACCTCACAACCCCATCCTGCACGTTCATGACACATCATTTTCCTTTTTGTCTTTCCAGAACAAAAGAGTAACTATAACAACAGAAGCAAGATGGCGGGCGACGGGGTGTGTTTGTTTGTCCAGCGGGTTGAGGAGGTGGAGAGGATTCTGACTTTGTGACTGTTGGCGTCGGAGTTCTGTACGGTCATCTCCTTTTGTTCTCATATATAAGAGCGCGTTTGTTTGGAATTGTTGCCACGAGGAAGACACTCAGTGCGCTGTCTGAGATTCGAACAACAAACAAGACAGCGTCACAATGGGCCAGGGTGGTCTGCCTCTCCTTGTGGCTGCTGAGATGGAATGGACAATGAATTGAAGCCAACTGTATTAAATCAGATGACAACATTGTATGTTCTGTATTATAATCGACGGAATATAGAGAATTACTACAATACGCTGACACTCCTTTCTCACTCTGAAGTAAATGGAACTCCATGCACTGTTTGTACACCTGGTCAACCGTGTGTCATTGTATTTTAGTTCCAGAAACAAGTCAGAACATATCAGAGAAGACTCAAAGTTTCATTGGTCAAAACCGTAACACCCACCATTATCAACTGCATGTAGTAAAGGTACACCTACAAATATCTTTCACTGCTGTCTCCAATTATTTTTCTTTGTCGTGTGGCTCTGCGGCCCAACGCAGGCCATGGCCTCCTCATTCTTGAGGTTTCTAGATCACACACAACGACGCGCCACAGTGGGTAGGACTCCTGGACGTGTGATCAGCTCGTCGCAGAGACCTCTACCCGACAACAGACAACACTCACAACAGACAGACATCCATGCCCCGGTGGGATTCGAACCCACGATCCCAGCAGGCGAGCGGCCGCAGATCTACGTCTTAGACCGCGCGGCCACTGGGACCGGCGCTGTCTCCAATACACTACTTCAAATACGCGACAATTGATCCCACAGAAAAGATTTCAATACTGTGGTACACGTAAATTTCAACCCTCTAAAGCTCAACTTTTACTAAGTACATGGTCATGTCTCGAGATCAGAATGCAGGACAAAATCACAGTGTGAGGATTGATAATAGTATCTTCGAGAGGGTGGAAGAGTTTAAATATTTGGGAACAACTTTAACAATCCAA
>Ga0123354_10021677_pt1 | contig 10126 bp, 7 predicted proteins | sample TergutLab28metaG_2_FD_97872 | JGI IMG/M metagenome (GOLD analysis project Ga0123354, IMG submission 97872) | Labiotermes labralis P4 segment gut microbial communities from Petit-Saut dam, French Guiana - Lab288 P4 | ecosystem: Host-associated > Arthropoda: Insects > Digestive system > Gut ...
GCTGACCACGTGACACCCCTCTATCCGCAAAAGTTGGCACTAACTTCGCCGACCGGCGGCGGCCGCTCTGTCGGTATAGTTCGCGTGCGGACTAAGGCCACGGAGTTTAGTTTAGTTTTGTTTATGGCAGTCTAAGGTATTGATATATTGTCGTTAGCTGGGGTACGTTTAGTGCAGTTGCAGCTTCTTGAGGTGGCCCGTGTATTCCGAAATGATGTTCAGATCCTGTTAGTCTGGGTGGATTTGTCTGGTTGGCTTTCGAATGGAAGCATCACAATGTGCTCTCAAAGTAATATAATGTAATATAGTGTACGTCAGCACAATCACTTTATTATATAATGTAATACTAGGCTACATTTTTCGACTATAACCTAGTCATCTTCAGGCCTATATTAACATTTGTGTTACCAGATGCTGTGCACACTTCGGGATCCCGAATGTAAACACGTTGGGATCCCAAAGTGTGCATATCATCTGGTAACACAATTGTTAATATAGGCCTGAAGATGACTAGTTTATAGTCGAAACATGTAGCCTTGTATTACCTTATATAATAAAGTGATTGTGCTGACGTACACTATATTACATAATATGGTTGGTTTTCACTTTCTGTAGTTCCATTTTGTTATGTAGTAGGGGTTGGTTGTTCCACCTTTGTTCTGTTCTGTGATTGGTAATAAGCTGGATTTTTCGTCGTTTTCAGGATCCGTTGTTCTTTGTAACTTGGAATATAAACGTTCGTTCATTTTGAACTGGATGCACTCTGTGCAAAGGCGTGATGTAGCTGTCCTGTTTTTGGGTTTTTATTACGACCTGTCCGGATGGTTTTCCCCGACGAACTGTCGTCGGGGAAAACCATCCGGACCAACCTATGTTTCAAACATCTTAATCATAAATGTAAGCTACACATTTTATCCAACCAAAAAATAGATACTTACCAGATTTTATTTATTCTTACGACTATCACACACATTGGGATCCCAATATACACACAGCACCAATGACTTAAGTCTGCCGCAGGCCTGAGGATGAACTAATTTTGAGTCGAAACATGTAGCCTATGTTTTAATAAGTAAGTAGTGCTGACGTATATGATTGTGTTCACTAAATGTTCCTTCTTGTAATATTTGAGTTTAGCACAGCAGTGTGGTGTTGAAGATCCGAGTCTTATGAGATATTATGCCGTGTCGGTTGATAGTGACGGACGTTTCTGTGGATGGCAACGTTCCCATCGCAGGATAAAGCAATCTAAAACGTTCTTGGACATTAAGCCTTACCACGCTTCTCCAGAACGTCTGCAAACCCTCACCGGTCGACACTGCTTGGCACACCGAACGACTTCTTTCATCTGACTCTATCATATTTCATAACGCCTGTTCACAGAAGTGATATCTATGACATTACTTATGTCCTTTACTCGCTTCCAAATTAAGCCGGAAATTCTTATTTGCGGCCACAGATGAATGTTATTTATTTCAGTACATTTATTTAGTTAATGTGATTTTTATCTATAAATTCGACGTGTCCGTCAATAACACAACACTTTATTTCACCTACAATAAAAATAGTGTGTTGTCAGGGCGACATGTTTCGACTTTTATTAGGTCATCTTCAGGCCCTCTGAGAAAACAGATCCAAGAACTATGTTTCAATGCATTGTGGGATCCCACAATGCATTGAAACATAGATAGCTATTGGATCTCTTTTCTCAGAGCGCCTGAAGATGACCTAATAAAAGTCGAAACATGTCGCCCTGACAACAAACTATTTTTATTGCATATAAAATAAAGTGTTGTGTTATTTACTGACAATTTGTATTTATATGTTATAAACATTTTGGGATGGAAAACATGACATTTATAGCTGATTTTTATCTGCTGTTTAGTAACATCTCTGACTTAACGCAGTGACAAATAATGGAATTCGTATTAAATAAACATGAAATAATGTAGAACACAGTTGTCATATTAGCCGTCAATTGAAGGCCATTCATGGGCTCGGAAGCACTTGGACGGGCTTGGCTAATAATGTGTCCCCCCTCCCGCAAGTCCACCTAGTTACTGGACAGCACCGAATGCTACGAATTTCCAAAATCATGAGTCGATGAAGAACATACGTAAATCGAGGTATACGTGTACCTGTTTTGTGCTCTTCGCCGCTCTGATACGCTGAATGACGTTATCAAGGTCTGATTCCATCTCATGCAGCCAGCCTTGATCTAGGCGCTTCTTCAGGGCCTCTAGACTGACCTGCAAAACACATACCCTCGTCTTGTAGTAGGAGGAAAGAAAAAATACTAAGCAATAGGTAAAGGTAAAGGTAAAATTCATTATAGAACACGATAGGAAAGTACAGAGGAGGAACACACTTATAGCTCTAGATGGGGGTGGGTGGTCAACGCCACGCCCCCAGGCCGCTTTATTCCTGAGAAAACCCCGGTGCCCGACATAGGAAGCTGGGTGGGCCACAGGGGCTCTCTGGACGGCTGCGGGAAATCTCGTCCTTACCGGAATTCGATCCCGGAACCGTCCAACCTGTAGCGAGTCGCTATACGGACTGAGCTATTCCGGCCCAGCAATAAATAAGGGGGAGAGAGAGAGACAGAGAAAAATGGAAGGTGCACGTGTTCAGTGCTACCTCTGCGATGACGCCGATGCATCCAGAAATGACGGTTGCTTTTGGCTGCGCCCCACTCATACCGCCGAGGCCAGAGGAGACGAACACCTTTCCTGCTAGGTCCTCCGTCCCCAGGTACTTCCTGCCCGCGTTCAGCACAGTGATCTGTAAAACAGGGGTTATGAAGGATCACAAAATTCAGAATCAGAAGCGAGGCTGCAGGTCCTGTCTGGTAGGGAATGTCCCTAATTTAAGGGTCGGTGACTTGCGTAGGTTACTCAATGCGACAGGTTCTGAAGGCCATAACAAGCCAGGCAATGCATGTGTAACGTAACATGGAGACATTGTTGTAGTGGAAAAGGAATGCGTGTTACATATTGTGAGTGTGTGTTTGTAGCTTTAGTCATCCAGCATGCAATGCGCTTGCGCCATATTGTCATCTGTGGCCTGCCCCGCTCTAAAATATTTTTTCCACGTTATCTCATAAACGGCACGATTTTCGAAAAACTTTTCTGAACACAAACTGTGTGTTTTGATGTTCTGTACAATCTTTTTTCTAAAATATTTTTCGTTCTAAAAAGAACTGAGTGAAGTATGATCAAAAATGTATATCGGTCTTAATGTAAAGTACCGGTTATTCTTGTCAGATTTTAATGAGACTTGAATTTTCTCGACAGATTGTCGGAAAATACTCAAATATCAAATTTCATGAAAATCCGTCCAGTGCGAGCAGAGTTTTTCCATGCGGACAGACATGACGAAGTTAACAGTCGCTTTTCGCAATTTTGCGAAAAGCGCCTAAAAATTAAACGAGAAATAATCACAAAATTTATTCAATAATTGTCTAGCAAAACGATCTTCACTCAAGAACTGGAAGGGAAGAGAAGCAGGGGAAGACGCAGGAAAAGATGGAAAGAGGAAGTAGAAAGAGATCCTCAAGTGCTGGGAGTGAGAAGATGGAGGGAGTTGGTGGCAGATAGGAAAAAATGGAAGTACATTGTTCGACAGGCCAAAACCCACAGTGGGCTGTACTGACAATGGAAGAAGAAGAATTGGTTACCAACGTAATTCCCTAACCCATTGATGCAACTGCCCCATCTTCTCAGGAGATGAGAAACTTCCTTCCACGTGTTAGAAACGGAGCTAATATATTCCCAAACAACCACGAATAGACGTTTCCACTTTCTCATTATTGCGGGAAGTGCCAAGGTAAGACAAATACATCAACGTGCTCGGGGTTTCCGTTGAAAAGTAATGTTACTGCATGGAAATAATTGAGCTACATTTAACCTTGTAATATCTTTCCGTTTAATGCGACTCTCAGCTTTGTCCGTCTGTCTGTCTGTCTGTCCGTATGAAAAAACTCAGCTCCCACTGGACGGAATTTTATAATATTTTATATTCGAGTCATTTAATTAACACACCAACTAATGTTGTTTAGCGTGAGACTGGTCTCACGCTAAACAACACATGACGCACAACCATAACCAGACTCATCCTCAACAGCGTACGACCCACACACAACATACGACACGCTGCCACAGCACCAAGTTAACATAACGATGTAACGCACTGAGTGTTTTTAAACTATAACTTTAGCAAGGAACAATGTATGCTCCCTGAGGATGATCGTATGATCGAAACATGTAGGAGCATTTTAATGTAAATGTTTTAGAATTTTAAGTGATATATATATATATATATATGTGTGTGTGTGTGTGTGTGTGTGTGCATTAGTTGGTGTGCTAATTAAATGAATATACATAATGCACGGTGCAACGATAGAGATTTATATTCGAGTGTTTTTATAAAATCTGTTGACAAAATTAAAGTTCCATTAAGTTTCAAAAGAATAACCGGTACTTTACATGAGACCGATATATATTTTTGATATCTCGCTCGGTTTTCTTAGAATGTGAAATGTTTCAGACAATAGTTGTAGAGAAAGTCAAAACACACAACCACTTCAATTCATCAACCAACGAATGCACATATAATTTCACATAAAACACTTTAAAACACTCCGACATGTTTCGATCTTGTCAGATCATCATCAGGGAGTTTTTTCCCTTTGCTAAAGTTATAAGGAACAAAGCTCCCTGATGATGATCTGACAAGATCGAAACATGTCGGAGTTTTTTTAAAGTGTTTTAAAAGTGATTTATGTGAAATTATATGTGCATTCTTTGGTTGATGAAATGAAGTGATTCTGCACAAAATGCACCGTGCTACAACAGGATTTATTCCGAAGCACACAGTTTAGGGTCAATAAGTTTCCTTTTCCAAAATCGTGCCGTTTATGAGATAATGTGGGGAAAAAAAAATATGGTAGAGCCGGACTGGCCACAAATGACTAAAATTTGTCGCGTGCGCATTGCGTGGTGGATAATTAAGGCTATAGAAACGCACTTAGAATATATAAGATTTATTGCTTTTCCACGGCAGAAATAGTTAGGCGAACGGTTCTATATATTACGCTATACGTAAATTGCCTCAGTAGTAATTGCTTAGGAAATATTATCGCTTAGTTTAACATCTTTCATACGAGCGTATGGGAGACGATATATGATAACGGAGGACAGAAGTTACATTTGCCGTCTCTGACATTGTGGCTGCGTGTGTGTTTACGTATTGGTAACAACTGAAGTGGTGCAGGCTGTTGGTTCCATGGAATCGTTGGCGCTGGCCTGTGAAACAATATGACATAACATCTTCCAAGTCACTGCCGTCAGAAATTCTCACGTCACAGCCGAAGTTATCTGGATGTTTCTGACTGGGTGGAAGAAAGTCTGTGAACGTTCAAATAAGAAGGTTTCCTCCTCTATAATTGCACATTAAGCAAACACTTTATTATTTGGTAGGAAGCAGAACGTGTTTATTGGGGCAATATGCGACAGATGGAGCAAGTTTTGACGTTTTGCTGACCGTGCAGCTCAGTATAATCCTAGTAATTAACCAACTTGATGCACAAAATCTTGTTTTATAATAAGATTATTAAACGCATCTACATGTTTCGAGCACTGTTGTGCTCATCATCAGGAGGTCAAAAATTGTATAAACAGCATCTGGTATCATCACACCTGTAGGTCTCTCAACCTGTGCACCGGACGGCCACCTATGTATAGTTTTCTCAAGAATATAAGAATGCAAGAAAGTAAAATATGTATCTTAGAAGGGCCTGAGGATGGCTCTATAAGAGTCGAAACATGTTGCTCTAAATAATAAAATAATACATTAAAGTTTGTTGTGTTTGACTGATACATTATACACGTATATTCATATACAATTAGCAATGCTTTATACAGTACCAGATATCATATTACATTTTTGATTAAAATAAATGTTGGCGTTATAATTGTATAGTTTCCCTTTTAGTTCTCGTACTGTATAAAACATTGCTAATTGTACATAACACTTTTTAGGGCTCAGCCTGAAGATGGCTCTATAAGAGCAGCCGAAACGTGTTGCTGTTAAAATGATTTAATTATCTTTTAATTGTAATTAATTAAGAAATGTTGTGTTAGATTGTACAGTTTTATATTTTATATTGAGGTATTTTGAGGCGCAAAGTGAATGTGTTATGTCAGAAATTGCTGAAAAGATTTAGAAGATCACCGGATGGTCATGAAGGATGGCGATGACACCGTCGGCCCAGTACATCTCAGGAATTAGGTGAACGCAGCTCTGATACTGGAAAACATACGAGTCATTTGGGACTTCGCTGGTGCCTGAATAATGAGGAAGTGGAAATGTACGTGGGCTGATCTTTTAATTCCGGGACTGATTTTTTTTTTTTGTGAGTGAATGAGTAGACTTAACGGCTAGTTGGTCTTGTCTCCTTCGAAATAGTGTCCTTGTGCTTGTATGCACTTATTCCAGGGTTCCTGCCACTGACGAAAGCACCTCTGGTTGTCACTTTTTGTACTAGCCCTCAGCTCTCTAGTCGCCTTGGCTTGAATCTCTTCAATGTAATCAAATCGACGACCTTTCATTGTTTCCTTCAGTTGCGGGAAGAAGAAGAAGAAGAAGAAGTATATTCGTGAATGGCTGCGAAAACAAGAGCCACATATCACCGGCAGCGAAATCCGTATAAGCTTCTGTCAAGTTGAAATAAATGCTTCAGCGTGCCTCGGGGATTAAGTTTGGAAATGATTATACTTCGGGGGAATAAATGAGCTGCTTTTTAATGCAGTAAAGACTTTTTTATTTGAGTTTTAAGAACCAAGAAACTTTGACACTGTTCTTCTTTCTGTTAACTTCTCCATCGTCCCAGAATTTATCAAGCAAGGTGTTCCGAAAAACTGGTGCTATTTCATGGCTACTAAAACTGGTAAAGTCTTATGAGGTTTACAGCCGTCGGAATGGACTTGCGAACTGTGTACTGACATTACTGGTTCTGCTGCCTTCTTCAGGTGGCACAGTAAATTAACCTTTTGGCGTCGGAATTATTTTTTTTAATTTTAGCACACCCTGTATATAAAATGTGAATAATACATGAACCAAATACGTTAGAATTATGAAACGAACTGCATTTTGAGGAGAAAAAAACGGAGAGTATATACCGTGTTTAAAATATTCAGTACCTATATTTGTTGAGCAACTATATAAAATGAAACTTTGGAGGTTAGCGGTGCGGTACGTCAACTATAGTTGACGTTAGGCGTCTAAAGGTTAAGGAATGTTCTCCCGTCGGGACGCTTTGTAAAACTGGACTTACACAACGACGTTGAGAAACCTGCCCCTTTGCTGCTTCCTGCATCATGAAGACGCCTATGGATTTCCGTGGGCTGGAGACCAGAGCCCTCCTCTGAGCTTCCGATTTACTCTTCTTACGAATTTAGGTTTCAGAATCACGCGTTTTTAGTATTATGTCCAGCGTGTGTCTGCCCCTTTGTATTACAGTAAGTTTGTGCAAAAGTGATGTGTTTTTATAGCGAACCTAGCCGAGTGTCCTTCACACGGTGGGTTGCCATAACATTCATGCGCTACTCCACGGCCCATTTCATCTGTCTTTTTTTATCCTCAAAGCAAACCAATCGTTAATTGCATCTGTTAGCGTGCTTCCATTTAGTTCTATTATGTTTTATTACACGTTCCATGCGCAACTGTTTCTTCAGCCTCCGCTTGTACCTAACAGAACTCTTTCTTCGGCCTCAACACTTTCCTGTTTGATACCAGTCTCTCTGAACCCGCATCTTAACCATAGTAACCCGGCTGTGACTTCATTAGTAATCATGGAAACCACGGCTTGACTCAATTATGCTATTCATATCTCGCGCTTTGTATACTGCAGGTAAGAATGTAAAGGTAATGCAGTCCCGTTACAGGCCTGGAGTGGCCCAGAGGGTTCCAGGAAGTTAAGGTTCCCAGATTTCGTGACAACGGCACAGGATGGTGGTAGGTTGTCAGCTTTACGCACCGGCCGCCTTTACGCCCAAGAAATACTCCTAGTACTCATTTCTGTTAGAGGGTGAGTCGACCCCAGGGCTATAGTGCGATCGGAAGGATTTTGTGTCAACGAAAAATCCACTGACACCAGCTGCGATCGAACCAGCGACCTTCCGATTTGTAGCACGGCACCTTAACCTCTGTGCTACCGCGGTCCCCATACTGTAGGTAACCACGGATAAAGTGCAGCACAAAACATGTAATATGTACATACATTACTGTATACTGGGATATGACCCCGCGTCGTGTAGAATATACGTACCGACGTTTCAGAGAACCTACAGCTCGCCCATCATCCATAGTAGGAATACATTCATCCGAAACATGGTTAGTAAATGATAAATGGAAGGGATGTGGACAGGAACAGTCATGATCTAATTTGAATTTCTATTCCGAATTTGAATAGAGGACCAAGGAAACCCATGAAAGCCCTCAGTCTTGGTTTCCTCTCTCCGAGCTTAGTTCGACGTAGGGACTTCGCGACCAAAAAGGGCTATAGTCCAGTGCATGGCTTTTGGCCTGCGGAGGATTTAGCGGAGCTGGCGGACGAGCCTACTGGGTGTGGTGAAGTGGCGAGGGGTGGGTGTTTCTTTGCTTCGAACTTCAGTGTGACAAGGTCAAGTGTACTTGTGACAAGGTCAAGTGTACTTACGGAGGAGGTGGGAAGACGCTAGACCAATCACGACGCTGTCGCTGCGTTAGTGACTCGCTCCTAACCTACCGTCTGAAAAACCCACCTGCCATAAACCGCTCATCGCACTTTACCGGCTGTAAACGCTGTTATCAGATAAATAAGAGTGAGCGATGTACAGTAGCTGCTGTGAAGGGCAGTGGCTTTGTGCAACCGTAGGTCTGTGGTAAATTTACTGCGCCCACTGGAATCACCTTAAATCCAGCGGCTTGCTGACAGCCGGAGAGCCGTCTGCGCCTGGTAGCTGGCAGGTGACGTAACACCGCTTCCACTGACTTCAAAACACGCCAGTCTTCCATTCGCGATCACGGTTTGATATCCAAAGGATTTTTCTAACCAACACCACGCTACATGACCTTCCTTCAATAACCCAGCCGATATTTAGCAGAGAAAACGAATGCCTGTGACCTCACTCACAAACGCCTGCCACTGCCTAACCGATGCTCCCAAGCGCTCTAACTTACGTCTCCCGTTTATAATTTCCGGCCAAATGTTTGTATGCTTTCATTTACACTATGCATGCTACATGTCCAACCCAAATCGTAGTCCTATTTCATTATTTAGCTATCGTAATAATATCTTGACTTACTCACTCCATGCAGCAGAGTCCTTCTTGAGAAAATTTCGGGTTTTCATCCAATCAAGAAATTCCCCGCATTTTGTGGAACCCAAAAGTTCATTACCGCATTCACAAGTGCCCACCACCTGTCCCTATCCTGAGCCAGCTCGATCCAGTCCATACCCCCACATCCCACTTCATGAAGATCCATCTTAATATTATCCTCCCATCTACGCCTGGGTTTCCCAAGTGTTCTCTTTCCCTCAGGTTTCCCCATCAAAACCCTGTATAGCCTCTCCTATCCCCATACGCGCTACATGCCCCGCCCATCTCATTCTTCTCGATTTTATTAACCGAACACTACTGGGTGAGCGGTACAGATCATTAAGCTCCTCATTATGTAGTGTTCTCCACTCCCCTGTCACCTCGTCTCTCTTAGGCCCAAATGTTCTCCTCAGACAAGAGCAAAAATGCTTGAGTAATTAAAAAGCCCAAGTGATCTGTACTCCTCACCCAACATTGTGCGGGTGATAAAATCGAGAAGAATGAGATGGGCTGAGCATGTTGCGCGTATGGGGGAGGAGAGGGGGGTGTATAGGGTCTTGGTGGGGAAACCGGAGGGAAAGAGACCATTGGGGATACCTAGGCGTAGATGGGTGGATAATATTAGGATGGATCTCCAGGAGGTGGGATGTGGGTGTATGGACTGGATTGGGTTGGTCCAGGATAGAGACAGGTGGCGGACGCTTGTGAGTGCGGTAATGAACCTTCGGGTTCCATGAAATGCGGGGAATTTCTTGACTAGCTGCAAA
>Ga0123354_10021678_pt1 | contig 10126 bp, 6 predicted proteins | sample TergutLab28metaG_2_FD_97872 | JGI IMG/M metagenome (GOLD analysis project Ga0123354, IMG submission 97872) | Labiotermes labralis P4 segment gut microbial communities from Petit-Saut dam, French Guiana - Lab288 P4 | ecosystem: Host-associated > Arthropoda: Insects > Digestive system > Gut ...
ATTAGATGCACTAATTTCTCAAATTTATTTTTGGAATAAAACTCTACATGTTTCGGACAGTTCCTCTGTCCATCATCAGGAGTTTTTCACTGTACACACAGCAATGGTATATGTCATACAGGTATTGCTGACATATACCATTGCTGTGTGTACTGTGAAAAACTCCTGATGATGGACAAAGGAACTGTCCGGAAACATGTAGAGTTTTATTCCCAAAATAAATTTGAGAAATTAGTGCATGTAGATGGTTTTATTTTAAGGACCAGCACATCCTTGATTAAACGTATAACTGACTGTCTGCTAGTCTGAAACAACTCCACTGTTTGCTGTGACTGTGGCAGAAAAGTTCAGCCGGCTCCTATTAGTGACTCGCTGTTTAGCTGAACATTCATTATGACTTCAACCTTCCTTTGGATTTATGGATTTCAATGAAATCTAGCACTGCACGTCACATGTTAACAGCAGACTGCAAGTCCTCAGCGACGCCACTTCAGTCACGCAACCATCTCGCCCCTTTCCATTCAATCAACTTAATTACATTCTTAAAAAAAGGTAGGGAGTGCTTCTTTTTATGTAGAAAGGTATCGGCAAGGGCTTGATTAATGATTAAAGTTCGACGAAAAAGGGTCATCCACGAGGAAAGAGGAGGTCTTCAGTATCTACGAAATCAATTCAATAGAACGCCCAATATAAAGAACATGGCGACGCAATTTAATACAGGAACCTGAAAGTTCGCTTGCATGCAAACCTCCTCGTGTTTAATAACGAATTTTACCGGAGTCCTCAAGTACCGTAACATTAAACATATATAACTGTATCTGTCTATTTTAGGAGACGATTTTCTAACTACCAGCCGTTGAGTAAACCCGAAAAATACATAACATTACCTCACGACAGCAAAATGTATCTAAAATGACGTGTCGTCGTGTTTAGGTCAATAAAAATGCAAAGTTTTCCCTGTGCACTCCATGAGGATATATAAAGGGGGAATAAATCATAGTTCAACACATACTTAACTTCGGCACACTGCAGGAAGCTGGGTGGGCACCGCCGCGCTCATTCTCATTTATACGAAGAGAAAGAACGCCGGTATCCATTGAAAAGGGAGGTTGGGTGGGCTCCAGGGCCGGTCTAGACGTTTTTGGAGAACAGAACAATCTCTTGCCCTGCCGGGATTCGAATGCCAAATATTCCAGCTCGTAGCCTAGTAACCACACAGACAACGACATCCTGGCTCTCCCGTCGCGCTGACGTGATTGCAAATTCTGAAATGCATTTCGGAAGTCCAGATATCAGACAAATCTAACCGTTTTGCACTCTGTTTAAACCGCGATTTGGCTGAAGCGGTATATCTTAGACTTACCGATCATTCGGTAGGTGCTCTAGAATCAATGTCGGTCGGAGAACCGGCCACACCGGATGTGTTTCTTCGTCGTTTTCTCGAGGACCGCCATGAAAATGCTTGGGGACTATCTCAAATTATGTAAAAAATGCTCCATCACATAATTTCGAAGAAATTTTTAATAATTATTTTATCTTTTCCCTCCAGATGCCTCTGCCATTCCAGTCTTCTTCCGTTAATCCCTTTTTTCCTATCAGTCCTCTAATCCCTTCCACCCAGGTAAGTTTAGGTCTACCTCGTTTTCTTCTTCCTGGTTGACGCCATTTTATAACTTCTCTTGGTAATCTCCCCTCTTCCATTCTTTGAACATGTCCACACCATTGAAGCTGTTTGGTTTTAATATCGTCTAAAAGAGACCTTACTACATTCATTTTTTGTTTAATAATAGTATTCCTCATTTTGTCCTTCCTGGAAGATGTGGAAACATTGTACAAGCTGCTAATAAATAAATTTTTCAATAATCATCCTACAATTCGACGCTGTAGATTGTGAGCTACTGATGGCGTCATTAAATAAACCACACGAAATAAACAGAAAATTACGTATATAAGTATATAATTTCTTTAAATAACGAATATACGGCCACATCAGTATGCTCTTTCATTCAATGTCCTGACCGTTTTTGACAACTCATGATTTATACTCCTTGTCAAGCAAGTATGTCGAGTCGGAAGAGTGCAGAGAGGCCGCAGCCGAGGTTGCGGCTAGGAGAAAAGCCTCCACCACTGCTGACAATCGAATACCGATCGTTCAGCCCTTCGTCGGCCACTCATACTGACTAAAGTATTCATGCTCCCTTTAAAACCAACCACGTTCCCCGTCAAACCATTCTTCGTCACAGTAAAGCTGCCGGGGGGAGGGGGGAATGCTGCAATATTTATGAGCATGTAATCAGAACGATGTTTTTGTTCTTTGTCATTGATATCCGTAGTCGGATTACAGCTGCACTAATCATCAACGCTCTCCGCAAATAATCGTTCATTTGGGTCTAGTATTTACTGGCTGTCAGAACGGAGAGAAAATGACAAAGACGAGGAAAGATAACGAGGCCATTGATACAGAGAGAGACACAGAAAAAACAGAAATTATTATGAATGAGAGTAATAACACGCAGAAATAAGTGGTGAAATTATGGAAGAAGCGAATTACAAAACAAACATTTTGAGATTGAAAAAAATGCATTATAAGGCGTTTGTTCTGTTTCTTTAATTGAATCGAAGACGTTTAAATGACGAAAATTTGTAGAACATGCAGTTGTAATTACTGCGCACTGAAAGCATATTTATATATATATACCTACAGTTTCATTCTGAATGCTGTTGACAGCACGCAGCTCTGGTTATCTTCAGGTGTCTTTGGAAGACCACTGTTGTTGTATGCTTTCTTCTGGGCAATTCCCCGGCGTCAGAATTGTATATGCCGACGTTTCGGAACATTCTGTTCCACCATCACAGGCAGGTAGGTATGAAGAAGTACTAGGCTTGAGAAATGTTGGGGTATTTATACGGGAAAAGGTTTCGCTCAAGCCAAACATTTTCCTGTACAAATACCCCAACATTTCTCAAACCTAGTCATTCTTCATATCTACCTGCCTATGAAGGTGGAACAGAGAGAGTGTTCCGAAACGTCGGCATATAAAATTCAGACGCCGGGGAATTACCCAGAAGAAAGCATACAACATTCAGAACACGGCGAGAGTTTGAAACCATTGTTGTGTTCAGTTTAATTATTGATGTTAAATTATTCCCAACACTGTACGTTCTGCAGAAAATGTGTAGGACACAACGTTTGTAGTTTATTCTTCTCTAGGCAGTTCGTTTGCAACATTTTTTGCTCCGACAAATACAAGTATTTAACAACGAACATGGCAGCAACGCGTGTAGGTGTATTCACGAACAGTGATACAGAAGCGGGAGTGGGAACGAATCGGCAAGTGTCCATGCAGTTCCTCAATATGGTGTTTTTGGCGATCAGTTGAACAGTTCTCGAGTTATTTTATGTTTGCGCATAGACAGACGGACCGAGCAATATTAGCCTTTTAAAGCCTACTGGTTACTTAATGCACCAAAAAGTTTCTTTTTTTAAATTCAAAGTTTGTACATTCTGTCCACAGTGCATTTAGGTGTTTTGTACTTATCTCAGAACAAGACGGGCAGTGTACAGTACGTATACCAGAACAGTGAGACGCTGTCGTGAAACTACTGTTGCAGTGGAAAAGCAGTAAGTATTACGTATTGCGAGTGTGAGTGTGTGAGTGTATGTGTGTGTGTGTGTGTGTGTGTGTGTGTAGTGTCCCTGACCACGGGATCCTGGGCCCTTGTTCCCCCCGGCGACAGAGACCTTACGGGGAGACAGCCGAGCGGTGACGTGCTGCCCTGCAGATGGAAGGTTGACGTTTGGAGGGTGGGTGGTTGTCGTTAAAGAGTGAAAGCCCACGGGATTCTCCATATGCTAATGGTTTAATAATCAATTGAATGCACAAAGGAGTAGTACAGTTGTGGAGACGAGTGCAGCAGTACCGCTAATTTCTGTGAGGCCCTTCGCTGTTCTGAAGTGGTCGGCCTAGCTGGTGTCGAAAGAGTCCCCCCCGTCTCTCAGGCTACTTGCCCAGTTATACTAAATCTTCTACATATCTTACCGCACCCCTGCCGTCGTCTCCTTGCAGAAAGCACACAAAAAATACTCGGGTTACAAAAACCCTCTGTTCCCAATATCGTACGAAGACAAAACAAACGCGTAGGAATGTCTGCATATGGTCAAATGGGGAGTGCAACTGGTGGCCAGTGAGCCGCCACGAGCCCCTGGATATTACATGTGTGTGTGAGCGTGTGTGTGTGTATGTATGTGTGTGTGTGTGTCGTGTGTGCGTTAGCGCGTGTGTGTGTATGTATGTGTGTGTGTGTGTGTGCGCGCGCGCGCGCGTGTGTGAGTGTGTGTGTGTGTGTGTGTGCGCGCGCGTGTGTGGAGCCTTAGGCATCCGGCAAGCAATGCGCATGCACCATATGGTCATCTGTGCCCTGCCCCGCTCTACAATATTTTTTCACGTTATCTCATAAACGGCACGATTTTCGAAAAGAAGTTACAGAACAAAAAAAGTGTGTTTTGATTTCCTCGAGAACGTTCATCTAAATATTTGTCATTCTAAGAAGAACTAAGCGTGATATAATAAAAAAATGTATATTGGTCTTCAAGTAAAGTAGACGTTATTCTTGTAAGATTTTAATGAACCTTTAATTTTCTCGGCGGGTTTTCGAAAAATACTGAAATTTAAAATATAATCAAAATCCTTCCAGTGAGAACCGAGTTGTTGCATGCGGACAGACGGACAGACATGACGAAGCTGATAGTCGCTGTTTGCAATTTTACTAGCCAGCCTAAAAACAACGACTATGGTCCTATATAACATAAACAGCGTGGTTGTAATGAAATGTGTTTGCTGTGCGGCAGGAACTGGGTCTTTTGAATGAAACAGTTTATGATTCGCCATTAAGGGTGAATAGGTGCTTCACAGGGTTACGAACGCGCCTACGCATTTAGACCTTCAACCAGTAGTTCCCCAAGTGAGCTCCGGATCCGCGACGAGTTCCCAGGGTATCCGTGGATACATTTCTGTAATGGCTACTTTGTTGTTTCCTTATGTTTTATTTTCCTTATGTTTTTATTTAAATGAATAATGTTGTGTTAAAAATAATTGCGGAAACATTAATTGGCAATGTGCTCATTTCGTATGACCGTTAGAATATCTAGTTGAGAAACCCCTGCACCCACGAAGCAAGGGACAGACATTTTAGTTAAGGTTAAATCATGCAGCGCATTGTGACGTGTGATAGCGGTACGTATTGTAGCTATTTGAAATCAATTTTGAGATATAAATTTTTAATTTGTATACCTATCATCCGGACACTCTATATGTACGCGAGGAAGAAGCTGGTTATATTTCGAAGCCAAAATGGGTCTGCGAGAAAAAATGTCGTGGTAACACTGCATTAAAAGTAGGAAGACATAGGACTCAGTGACAGCGAAACGCCCGCACTGAAAACTCCCGATTGATGAAAATTACTTTCTTCTTCTTCTTCTCCTCCTCCTCCTCCTCCTCCTCTTCCTTCTTCTTCTTCTTCCTCCCCGTTGCCGGCGTTTTGAGACAACTGAATTTTAACGAGGTGAGGACTTCATCCAGTAGGATATGGGAGTATGGACTCGATCGAGCTGGGTCAGGATAGGGACAGGTGGCGGACGCTTGTGACTGCGGTAATGAGCCTTCGGGTTCCATAAAATGCGGGGAATTTCTTGACTAGCTGAAAACCTGTTAGCTTCTCAAGAAGCACTCTGTTCCATGGTGTGAGTGAGTGAGTGATTGAGTAAGAGGACTACATCCCAACGCTCTGTTACATCATCATACTACACACACACACACACACACACACACACACAAATAAATATAACCAGTCCTCTGAATACCAAAATTAGTACATGTTGTATACAAATTTCCATCTTAAGCCCCTTGCCTTACACAGGAAATATAATACTAAGCCTTGTGTATATCAGACCAAGTCCTGCGACATTTAGCCGGCCAGACATTCAGTCAGTCAGCGAGGAAATTCAAACCAAAGGAAAAGTATGTCAGTCAAGGCAGGATAAGTTGAGAAGGATTTTTTTTTGACTTGCACACTGTAATAAAGGACAGCCGAAAGCTACACAAAAGCAAACGTGTTCAGTAACTGGTCCGAGTTTAATTTGTTTCCTTGACGTCAGAACACACAACTCGTCACACTACGTCAAAACAATCACGTCTCGTGATAACAGTACTGGCAGCGCCTAATTCATTGCCATTATCACAAACTTCCATCATTTTTCATGCTGACGGTATCAAAACCTACCCTAATATTGAAATGTAATCTCAAAATCACATTCACTGGGCCCCATTAAGTAGACTTGTGGTGGTCTTTTCCCGAAACACGTTGGCGGATCTTTCAATTAGAGTTATCAACCCTCTTCCCTTGTGCTGAGGGCCAGTCACGAGTATCGCATGTCGCCGTGAAGTTTCATTGTGATTTCAGACCTACAAATGCAAGCGACACGCACACAGAATGCAGGAACGTGGCAATGAACCACAGGCCAAAATCTCATTCATGCGGTTCCTATACGCCAGGGCTTCAGAATTTAAAAGCACATAAACAAAGAATCCCGTTCCGCATCCTCTTGACTTTTACAATCCTCCGCACATAAAAGTCTCTGAAGAAATAATACAGCGTAATTCCTTTTAAATGTGTCGATTTGTTAACACTTGCTAACTGACACAACTTAACTTATGGCCTTGAAATATGACCTCACAACTCGTATGAACCATCATAATCTGTAATTCATAAAATAAGGAACAGTACTTTATACAATATTTCTAGTTGATTTTATGGTGCATAAAATTTCACATTGCTGATCGCATGTTTAAACGTATGTTATCGTGCAATTGAAAGCCTTACATGTAAAAACAAGCTGCGTGCACACACGCATGCGCACTATAAATGAGCTGCTGTGTGCTACACAAACGTACACGTCTAGTTTGCGACTGAAAACGCATAACACTTAACAATAGCATACACTAAAAATAAGCTAGCTTCTTTGTTTGGCTCACGAATTGCTATTTGAACTGACCAGCGGTATTTCTGGGCAATTGCTGGCGACAGGCGCGCTGGATTAACACTGTCAGGTACGGGGTTACTTTGTGTGTCACCTACTTGAGACTTACATGACTATGAATTTTCCCAGACACGGCAATTAACACGTTTTGTATAGTTCCCCATATACACCGCTACTGCTTCCTCCAACAGCATTGCCAATTTTATGGTTTGCTGACCGTGCATCCTGGTACTCTACAACTCTGGGTGAATGACCAACTTGATGCACAATTACGTTATATGAAACGTTTATTATTATAATCCTCTACATGTTTCGAGCAACTCTGTGCTCATCATCAGGAGGTCAAATTGTGTTAATACAGTATCTGGTATAGTATTCTCTGTAAGTGACCGTCCGGTGTGCAGGTTGAGAAGTTCCTTCTCAACCTGCACACCGGACGGTAAATTACAGAGAATAGTATATAACAGATACTGTATTAACACAATTTGGCCTCCTGATGATGAGCACAGAGTTGCTCGAAACATGTAGAGGATTATAATAATAAACGTTTCATATAACGTAATTGTGCATCAAGTTGGTCATTTACCCAGAGCATTGCCAAGGTAGTTTTTGTAAATATGATAATGTGTTTTTCAAACAGTAGAAACCGAATTTCTAAATTTATGGCTTCAGGTGGTTATGGTACTGTAAAAAAGGACTGGTGGGGTATGGGAAATTAAATGCTACAAACCTAAAATACTTCTTGTTTCACTGTGCTCCCTGACGCCAAAGACGTATGACAGAGACCACTTCCTTAAATTATGAAAGCATACATTGTTTTTTTTAAGAAAAAGGGAAGAAAAGTAAACGCGACTCTGTAAGGTTCTGTTGATAGTCCATCACATCTAAACTCATTAACGTTATGGACTCGTCCAGCCGTCTAATGCAGTAACGTAGTGTTCTTTTAATTTTATTACTTTTAACACATTAGACGATGGAAAAGTTTCTAAAGATAAGTTTGGAGAAAAATTAGCATTTCTGTTTCTTTCAGCTTTGGTTTACAATGGGGAACGTACCTGTCTTTTCGTGTGGGCCGGGTAGCTCAGTCGGTATAGCGACTGACTATGGGCTGGAGGGTCCGGGATCGAATCTCGGTGGGGACGAGATTTTCCACCCGTCAAGACCGGCCCTGGGGCCCACCCAGCCTCCTGTAAAATAGGTACCGGGTCTTTCCCGGGGGTAAAGTGCGGCCGGGGCGTGCTATTGACCACTCACCCCCTTCTAGTGCCGCGGTCATGGAAGAGTGGAGCTATTACCTGTACCCACCCTCTGGGCCACACCGGGCCTGTAACGGGAACACTTTACCTTTACCTGTCTATACAGTTTGGAAACATGTGATAATTACAGAAATTTTCTCAAACAGACAAACTAATTATCGTTACTTCTCTGATACAGGTCTACTCTTTTATGTTAGATATTGCAAGTAACATTTCGTTACTACCACACACTCACTACCTCAGTAATTCTTTTATTGAACAGTACATTGAAAATATTTTTTTTTTATTATCAAAATATTTTGTATTCTTAAGCCGCTTTTGAACTTACATTCGCGGTTACCTGCGAATCCTCACACATATAACAGTTAAAGTGTTTAACCCTTTACCTGCTAACGTGGAGAATATGGTGAGCTCCGAATAATGCTAGCAACGGGCAGATGGGACTTAACTCGGCGTTTAAAGTGTTCAAAGACGTAGCAGCAAACACAGACAAGCGTTATTATTGCCATAATTCAGAAGACAATATTCTGTAGCCAGTATTCGTATACAGCCTGCAGACAATACGTACTACATTAAAAATAATTTAAGTTTTGTGGAACACGTTGTAACAAACAAATACTCCTACCCTACAAAGCAACATAATAAAAGTATTATAGTCCTTTCGCAGTGGCTAAATCTAATACACTATAGTCGGACATTTGTTTATGTAATATTTCTCAATAGGAACTCAGCCCGAGTGTCGTGTCTAGTGACACCACTGTCACATGGTGCTTAGGGTAGCTGTCGCAGGTACTCCGAACAAAGGGTACATACATTTTCCAAAAATCTAGAAGAACTTCCAAATTCTTGGCGTCAGAATGGTGAGACGAAACAGTTCAATGCTAAGTGCCTAGAACATGGGAGTGGCCTATGAAACTCGTTCCTTTCTGGCGCTTTCTCCTAGATTGATATGTACAGACACACAACTTTTGTACAAATGGCGAAGTTGCAATAATTATGCTGAAAGTACTAGACGCCACTACATAATTTAGTCACCGGGGCAACCAGCCTCCAGTAATTTGCTGCAACCCTGCACCAAACTATGATGTAAATCTGGGTTACTAAACTATAGGAGTTACTTTAGTATCGGAGAGTTAATAAAATGCTTTGGCGATGAACATCGTTTTAATGACATGGAATCTCTACACATTGTTTATTTTGATGTTCAGTGAGGAAGCGGAGAGGTAGCAAAACATGCAAAGGGTATGAGATAAAATGAAGTTCTCTGACAGATACACGCGTGACGACACGTTAACACGTGTGGTGATATTCAATTAGTAGTCTGTCACGAAATGGCAGTGCATCTGAACTTAGCAACAGCTGCAACAAACAATTTATGACACAAGGAATTAGGTAACTGCAAACAAGGTGACTAACCCGGCAGATTATGCCAGCAGCCAAGCGTCTGGCTGTTATTCATAATGTGGAAACTAGATGGAGAACAGTGTACCTTCCTTGAAAATATGTAGCTATTATAGGCAAGTTAGGCACAGTACATAGGAGTGTAGAGTAACATTGTGGCGCCTTCGCGTCACCATTGTAACCCACGAAAAGCAACAACACTTTCACATTATATTATTATTATTATTACTACTAATACTAACTGCAGTTGAGTTGTCACTCGGAAGCAGTAGTCCTTACACTTGTACTTACTTACTGCATGGTGCAGAGCCCTTCTTGAGAAGCTAACTGGTTTGTAGCTAGTCAAGAAATTCCCCGCATTTCACGGAACCCGAAGGTTCATTACCGCACTCACAAGCGTCCGCCACCTGTCTCTATCCTGGGCCCGCCCAAT
>Ga0123354_10021681_pt1 | contig 10124 bp, 8 predicted proteins | sample TergutLab28metaG_2_FD_97872 | JGI IMG/M metagenome (GOLD analysis project Ga0123354, IMG submission 97872) | Labiotermes labralis P4 segment gut microbial communities from Petit-Saut dam, French Guiana - Lab288 P4 | ecosystem: Host-associated > Arthropoda: Insects > Digestive system > Gut ...
TAGGCTCATCAGACTGGAAATTATAATAACAATATTTATTTAATGCAATTGGGTTGTCACCCGGTGGCAGTGGTTATTTTACATGTATACAAAACATGAAATTGGTTAATACTAAATTTAAGTCGGAAGGGCTACATGAGAAACATGTAGTGGCAACTTGGGATCTTGGGAACCATCTCAGCATTTGCTTTTAGGCACAGGGAAACCAAGAATAACCTGTGTCGAGAATGCATGAAAAATGTGTGGCTCATAAAATTTGGATATCCATAAGCTAATTAACCTAAAATACTTGCAAAATCATGAAAGAAAAATCAATACTCTTTAATAGATTTGTTCTCCTTCAGATTACCCCAAAGAGATGCGAACGAATGGGAGGCGAGTAGAGACTTCGTCAAATACGACCGTGCCCACAGAACAGAGAGACCTTGTTCGGAGATCTTCCCTTCTTGCTTCAAGGATCCTGACGTCTCCTGATGCAGTATCTCTTATAACCGACAAACAAAATTTTATTATGCAATAAAACACTAATAAAACTATTTCATGGCCACCATAGGAGAATGATGCAGCTATTCCTACGTCAGCAGGTTTCAAACCAATTTCAAGGAATGTAGACAAACTGATACCAAGAGTGCTATCTGAGAACACTTCGGATAGGCCAGTAACTATATTGGTGTAGTTGTGTAAGATAAAATATACAGTTGATATGACTGTGCCTACATAATAAGAAATTATACCATTACCAGAAAATAACGGTGATGTGAGTGTATGCGGTAATCCATTTTAAAGTGTGTCCAAATGTAAGAAAGCTTGTGCGGAAAGCACGTTAACAAATGGAATGAACTGAATTTAGTGATCAAAATAACACTGAAAACAGGTTTTAATCTTTAAGTTTAGAACTTCACATTGTGGTCTTATTGTATTATGCCACCCTTTGGTCTGGGAGAATAATAAAAGTTGTGATTGCACCTGGTCCTTTCATCTCATTTCCTGAAGATGGGGCCAGTAGTTTCCCAAGCAAACGGAACCAGACGCAAGCGGCAACACTTTCGTTTGTTGCGTTACACCCTGTTCTTAATACCAAATACTCTTCGATGTGCTTTCAGACAGAGCCAGTTTTATTAGTAGGCAAGATAAAGCAGTCCCGTTACAGGCCTGCAGTGACCCAGAGGGTTCCAGGAAGTTAAGGTTCCCAGACTTCATGACAACAGCACACGACGGTGGTAAGGTTGTCAGCCTTACGCAACGGCCGCCTTTACCCTCAGGAAATGCTCCTGGTTCTCATTTCTTTTAGAGGCTGAGTCGACCCCAGGACCATAGTGCGATCGGAAGGATTTTGTGTAAATAAAAAAAGTTTTATTAGTAACACAAGAAAAAATATATAATGAAAGCTACATGTTTCGGCTTGAAAAATTCATTTTTAAGAAAATACCGAATATGAGGTACTATTAAGGCATTAATGCCCTGACTGAAAATTCCGTACAACATGCCTAGTATTAAAATTCAGACTGGGCAGGGTTACGTTTCACATCGCACATGTCTGTTAGAGAATTAGGCTACTTACGTATGAGTTTTAAAAACTATGTTCACTCTGATGAGTGATATGATTTTAAAAGTTGGTAAAATCAAGTAGTGTACATCGAAATGTTATTCCATGTGTAACAAATCAATTTATTCAGCGCGTTATAAATTACTACAGCTTTAAAATCCTTGACAATGTAGCACAGAACCAGCTCCCGTCTTGACGACTAATGAAGTATTCGCTGTATCAATGTGTGTGAAAACTAGCCATTGTATCTCTTTCAAACTTAGAAATGTAGCCTAATTCAGTAACTTTCTTACTCTCACTTCACTTCATGTGAGCATTAACGCCAAGTTTTTATGAATTTTTTGTATTTATTACTCAAATGGGGCACACAATGATGAGTTCGTTACCCTTCTGTTGCTGGTTCCATTTCAGAAGCAATTCGAAATGTATTAATGTATTCAGATCTGGGTGTGAAATTTCTTGACTGGTGGAGCGCCTCTCATCTTTGAGAAAGAACTGCTCAATAAAATTAGTCATTTGTGTAATTAAATTCGTCAACTTTTACAAATATAGGATCGTGAAAAGATGATTATGATTATGATGACGATGATAGTAATAATAATAATAATAATAATAAAAGAAGAAGAAGAAGAAGAAGAAGCCGAGAAGATTCTAAAATATAAAGACCTTAAAATAGAAATACAGCGCATGTGAAATGTAAAAAAAAAGGTGGTACCAGTAATAAGAGGGACGACTGGAACTATTTCAAAGTCATTCAGAAAATACGTGAGCAACATACGAGGAAAACATGAGGTCAATGACCTACAGAAAACAGCCATTTTTTGCACTGCACACATACTTCGGAAAGTACTAATGTAAAAGTACAATAGATTCAACACTGAAACTAACAATAAGCACCATGAAGAGTAACAACAGAATTGCTGCAACACTGTATTCCCTAGGGACATAGTTTGTCTCAGGAATATAAGTATGAATACCCTGCATAAAGGAGATGATGATGATGATGACGATGATGATAATAATAATAATACTAATAATAACAATATGACGTACTTCAATTTCTTCAAGAGAAAAGACTTGTCTCATATCATTCAGGTTCTATGCCTCACTTAATCAACATTTATACGTTCCGCTTGTGATATTCTTCGTATTAAACCTTCAAATGCCCGTCAATTTCATGCTTGTAGAAGGGACAGTTTCTTCTGTGAAAATATCTTAGCTGATAAAGAACAGATTCTATGTGGTTAAAAAAGTTTCCCTGTGATGTATATTATAAGGCAAAGCAATCTGTCTTCATGAATACAGGAAGTAACACAGCTGAAGATACAGTTCATTTTGTCGAACGCCTGTGTAAACAATTCTACATTCATCCAGTACGTTAACTGCCATTACAAACAAATGAATAATCTCACTGCATTTACGTTTCGTTCTCCGTAAACACGTTTTTCTATTTACATACTATTACATAGTAACGGCTTTTATTTTTTGGCCCCTCGTTTGAGCAAAATATGTTTTTAACTCCAAAGATGTGTTCTATTCGTACTTAGCAGTTCTTATCCGTACAGGAACCGTGGAGACTTAATAGATAAGAGAAAATTACTTGATAATGATCAGATGATAGTTCAGTTGAGGAAGTATCGGTTTTCAGAGGAGCAGAAGAAGCTCGACCGAACACTCTCCTTTAATCAAGTCGCTAGGCTGTAATGTGACACAACCGAATACATAATTTGCCTAAGGATCTTCACAAGACTATCTACAATAATACTTTTTGCTCCAGTCAGCAGGATAATCAGGTATATTGTGCTGCTGATTGTATTTAACGATGCTGTAATAGTTCGTAAGCATTTAATTTCGGTTCTTAATTAACCCTTCATTGTGATGTTTTTCAAAACATATTACAAACTGTTTCATACATCCCACAGTTCATGTACTTCCGTCTGCTCTCCTTCCATCGCATTCGTCGAGCAGAAAGCCATGCGGTCCGCAGTTTTGAACTGTCTCATCTTCGTCATAGAATTCCCATTTTCCATCACTCTAGCGCAAGATCCAGATGACTCATATCTATTAGATCAGAAAGTCTTGTCAAGGAAGAAGCGTTACCTCAACTTTCCTGAAGGAAGCATTCTTCAGGTAAGTACATACAATAAAAAAATGGATGTGCCTTACTTCTGTAGTGTAGAATGACTTGCGGTATAAAACGGGGAACGGCTTGGAAATTATACACTTCACTGCAGATACAGATGTCACGGCTTATTTATATTGTAGACAAGTTGCTAATTTTCATGTTTGTACCGTGCATCAATGACGATTAAAACACTTTATTATCCAACAGATGCACAAATATAATTCGTAGATACAATTAGAATTATTATGAAATATTTAAAAAATATTTAAAATTGCTCCAACATGTTTCGGATCACAAGGGATCCATCATCAGAGAGCTCTATACAGTGCTTGGCTAAAATAACAGTAATGGTTCTATCGTGTCCGTTGATATGGACGTAGTCGGTGTTGTGGCAGCATATTTACCCGTGGTGCGTGTGTGTACTGCACAGTGCAGAGTGGCACTAGAGTGCATGTGTACTGCACAGTCTAGAGGGGCACTAGAGTGCGTGTGTACTGCACAGTCTAGAGGGGCACTAGAGTGCGTGTGTGTGTACTGTAGAGTCTATAGAGGCTTCTCTAGACTGTGCAGTACACACGCACTCTGCACTGTGCAGTACACACACGCACCACGGGTAAATATGCTGCCATAACACCGACCACGTCCATATCAACGGACACGATAGAACCATTACTGTAATTTTAGCCAAACACTGTATAAAGCTCCCTGATGATGGATCCCTTGTGATCCGAAACATGTTGGAGAAATTTTTAAATATTTTAAATATTTTATAATAATTCTAATTGTATCTACGAATTATATATTTGTGCATCTGTTGGATAATAAAGTGTTTTAAGTAGTTGCTAATTCCCTTTGGTTCCCGTGTTAGGTATCTATTCTCTTTAAAAGATTAATAAGAGTGTTTGCATATTTAGCTTAGCAGAAATGCTGGAAAGGCTGGTGAAAACACCTAAAAACCGCCCAACATTTAATCTCTTATGCCGTGGTTAGTACAATGGCTGTCGGTCCGAAGAGGCAGCTGCGTATGGATACATTATGGACCAAACTTCTGAAATTTCAGATGAGGAATGTTCATCAGAAGTGGAGCTCGTGTGTAGATGCTTGTGTTTATATTTACATCAGAAAATAAAATCTTACTTGAAAGGTTTCCCTAAAGTAACTATCAGGTAAATGCAAAGTAATGCCAAGAGAATTTGATATTTGTTGGACCGTGCATCATTGTGATAACTGAAGAATAAAAATCAACTAGATGCCACTTATTATTATACTGTACTTCTTATAGTCTCAACATGTTTCGGCCACTACTATGCCCATCATCAGGAGCTCGTGACTATAATGTCTATAGCCTGCAGCCCAGGCACTACTCCAGCCTAACCACACCTAACCTCCAACCTACAGCAAACCAAGAACAAAACGACCATTGTGGTAATCAACATTGTAGTCGCGAGCTCCTGATTATTGGCATAGTAGTGCCCGAAACATGTTGAGCCTACAAGAAGTACAATAAAATAATAAGTGGTATCTAGTTGGTTTTTATTCTTCAGTAATGCTAAGAGGTTATGACGTGATACGTAGGTTATTCGGAAAGTAAGTACCGTCTGCGCATATGTCTCACGCATCCTCGAGACTGTCACTTTGCACATGTGCAGTGACTTCCTCTACCAATTGAGAAGCCACAGAAGTCATTTCGTGAAATTCGTGTTATGTTTACGTTTGTTCCTGTGCGTTAAACATGTTTAAGATAATTGATGGGGTCGCCAACTGTGTAATACGGCCTGTAATTCGTTATTTGAACGCTAGGAATGTGCTTCCAAGTGAGATTCATCACCAGATCTCTCAAGTGTATGGTGACAATGCGATGAGTGTTGGCATGGTTAGGAAATGCTGAGTGCCACCATTCTTTTCTTCACGATAACGCTCGGCCGCACTCTGCAGCTCAGACTCAAGACCTCATCGCCTCATTTAAGTGGAAACAAATGGACCACCCCCCATACAGCCCTGATTTGGCGCCAAGTGATTATCACCTCTTCCTACACCTAAAGAAGTTCTTGGGCGGCAAGCGATTTGACGACGACGATGACCTGAAAGATGCAGTGCAGATGTGGCTAATATCGCAGGCGGCCGCATTCTATGAGGAGGGTACACAAAAACTTGTGCCCCGCTACGATAGGTGCCTCAATAATAGCGGCGAATATGTGGAAAAATAGTTTGAATAATGTAGAATCTGATAACAATAAAATTTTATACGAAACCTTACTCGATTTTTTTTACAGCGAAACGTACTTACTTTCTGAATAAGCCTCGTATTTAAGAACTTTGAAATTGTATTTTGATCTGTTTTCTCAACAGCTCGGTTTCTGCCTACAAGCTGCAGGAATTTATCGCTCAGACTTAATATTTGGTTATACGCTTGGTACAAATTGGGAACTGCCAAGTGAAAAAACGTTTCAATTTAACTTCTTTAAAATGAAAGAAGAAGAGACTCACCGCAGAAATCGAAGAGAACTTTATGCGAAGCTGGAGCCGGTGCTTAATACGTGAGTATCCCGGAACTGATTTACTGACTTATTCAACTGTTTTAATTAATCTTAGTAATTAACCAAATTAATGCACAAAATCTTCTTTTATATTAAGTTTATTATACGCCTCTATATGTTTCGAGCACTGTTGTGCTAATCATAAGGAGGTCAAAATTGTATTACACAGCATCTGGTATTGTCACACATGTATGTGGCCGTCCGGTGCACGGGTTAAGAGGTTGAGAGAGGTTAGCAGAACATTAAAATTCGTTTTAATGAAATTGCACAGTATTCATTATTAGGAAGGGGTTGAGACTCGAATTATCTGCCTCAGGACAGGGGAAAGTCTCTGGGTCTTTTGAACACTGTAACGAAATTCTGGGTTTCATAAATACGTGAAATTTCTTGACAAGGTAATTAAGGGTGTTTTGCAAGAGGCGCTTTCCTCAAAGGAATATTTTATTCGTTTAATATACCTATATTTAAAATACGTACCAATATTTCGGACAAATATATTTTCTCAAAATTCACGGCGAAAAGCTACAGAAGGCTACGGAAGGAAGGAAGGAAATCTGCACAGTCACCTATTTACGTATCACAGACGTCACAAGCCCACTTTACTGTCATCTTCCTGTAAGTATCATAAGTGGGTTCATGAATTGTATAACAACGCGTTCAGTTAGGCTATGTAAAGGTAAAGCAGTCCCGTTACATTCCTGGAGTGGCCCAGAGGGTTCCAGGAAGTTAAGGTTCTCAGATTACATGACAACGGCACAGGATGGTGGTAAGGTTGTCAGCCTTAAGCACCGGCCGCCTTTACCCCCAGGAAATGCTCCTGGTACTGATTTCTGTTAGAGGCTGAGTCGACCCCAGGGCCATAGTGCGATCAGAAGGATTTTATGCCAATAAAAAATTCCAATGACACCAGCTGGGATCGAACCAACAACCTGCCGATTTGTAGCACAGCACCTTAACCACTGTGCTACCGCGGTCCTGTTAGTCTATGTTACTATTTTTTTATTTGCATGCACACACACATAAATTTGTAATCTGTGACAGCATAAATAGCGAAAATTTTTTACTTTCCTACGACACGTAATTTAGTTACCGACTGTGCACAATACGTCACAGTGAGGGCTACTGATGTTCTGGTTACAGAATGGGTATAGAAGGCCGTGAATGCATTCTGCGGGCTCTATGTGAGGCCGGTCGAAGGAAGGCTGAGAAGGGAACATTTCTACAGGAGATTCTTTATGCAGTGTTCACGTAAGCTGCTTTGGAAACTTGTTTCAAGCATTTGTTCATAACAATTATTTCTACAATATTTTTTTCTCCTATAATTTGAGCCTGAAAAAAATACTGAGAGGAATTCAAAGATAAAGATAACTCTGCTCTTAAAGAAGCAACATGTCATAAACGTGTAAAGGAGAGCGTAGGTATAGCCGCACGCGTTTTAAAAGGGTAACTACATAAGAAAATTTGTCAGCTTGACACGTCCGTCTCTTGAATCCCAGTAAACGAGACCCCATCCATGGCAAAGGTGAGGGAATGGGCGCTGTAAAAGGTCTGGACAGTTAGATAAGAAAAGATCTTACCACTACCGGGCATCGAACCATGACTTAACAGGCGTCAGAACTGTACCAAATTTACAATACAGAGCCATGCACGTTTCCTGATAGAATATTATGAATGCGAACAGTTTAGGCAAAAAGGTTAAGAATGTGGTAGATGAAGGAATTATTTTTTTTTGTAGCCAAATTCCTAACGCTATCATTGCTGAGTAATGTTAGTCCTGCTAATACTTGGACTAATACTGTATAGGAGGATCCATCGCTACTTTGAGTAGACAGTAATGCGAAATTTAAATAGCGCGACAATTTATGGCGTGGTATCAAATTTTACGTACCTACGACTTTTCTCTTCAGCATTGCATACGGAAGAAATCTGAGACCTCGCTCACCTGGCACTCCTTCTCTATCACAGTAGGGTGCGATTACAGATTTATCACAATGACTCTGCTCTGTGAAACAGGAAAATTATTTTATGTTTTGTTGACCGTACATCCCTCTATAATCTTGTAAATAGAACCAACTCGGTGCACAATTTATTCTTAGTATATTTGCTCTTTAGGTATACCATTATTAAACAAAAAATGAATGTACTAAAGTATCTTTTAGACGATATTAAAACCAAACAACTTCAATGATATGGACATGTTCAAAGAATGGAAGAAGGGAGATTACCAAAAGCAGTTATGAAATGGAGCCAAACGGGAAGAAGAAAACGAGGTAGACCTAAACTTAACTGGGCGGAAGGGATTAGAGGACTGATGGGAGAAAAGGGATTAAAGGAAGAAGACTGGAATGACAGAGGCAACTGGAGGAAGAAGAAAATATAATTTTCAAATTGGCGCAGGAAGATGTGGAAACATTTTACAGCCTGCTAATAAAATAAATATTTATTCTTAACATATTTTCTCTACATGTTTCGGGCGACTATGTTTCCATCATCAGGAGAAACAACTTTTTATGCGAAACTTGATACTGTCTGGTATGCAGGGTGAATTAAATTTAAGTGAAGTGAAACTTTATTTTACCCTGCATACCAGACAGTACCAAGTGTCGAATAAATACAGTTGTTTCTCCTGATGATGGGCACATAGTCCATCATCTGGAAAGAGAAAATATACTAATAATAAATTGTGCACCGAGTTCACTTTATTTAAAATAAAACCATATTGCGCACAGGGGTTTCGTGAAGCCGATAAACCTATTTTACAAATTGAGCTTATGTTAAGTGATATTACTCGCTGTGGGTCTGACAACATGATCAGACAAGCGTCCGAATTTTCCTCCAGGGTACGCTCTCGCAAAAAAATTCTCCATGCAAAACTATAACACAATTACACAAAATCGCTAAAATTAATTTTTCAAATGAACATGTAATTTCAAATTACTAGTACAATTTACCTTCATGCATAATACCCTTCTTTTTAGCTCTCTCTTCTGCTATTATGTAAACCTACAGTGTTGTGTAGCATGGCATAAAAAATTCGTAATTTACAATTTCTATTATATCAGAATTATAGCTTAACGTGGGTGTTTCTTACAGGTTTCCTCCAAGTACCGATAAGGAATCTGAAGAAATGTACGATGTATACGAGAGAGCCCATAGAGCGAAAAACGACTGTTCAACTCTATTCTCTGCTTGTCCGACAACTCTGCTGGAACCTTCCAAAGTTCCATGACATTAAACACACCACCAATTTGTTGTCCTGCCAGAATGTAAATATATCTACCGAAGTCCAGGTAAACAATTTATTTAATTAACTGTTGGTTGTGCAAAATGCTTCACGTCTCGATGAAGTTTTGTGAGGAAAAATATTAGCCCAAGGATAACACCTCCACTAAGGGCAGACTGTAAAAAAATCATATTATAAATACTTGCCCTTTAGCTTAATATATGAAACGTTTGTTATCGCAGGTAAAATTCACTTGTCTGTCCTGTGAGTTTGTACTTCCAAAGGAAAGGTGGTACTACGCGACATCACTTAATATACGAGGGTCGTACCGAAAGTCATGAGCAACAATTGTTTGTAAAGTAGCATGCTTTATTATTGACAAACCAAATACACCACCTTAACCGACAGACCTTTCTTTATTTTTCCACATAATCGCTACTTCTTTGTACACATTCCTCCCAGCGTTCTGGGAGTTTGAAAATTCCCCATTTGTAAAATTCCGTTCCAGCCATCCGAAGACACTGACGCACTGCTTTCTGAATTGCCTCCGTTGTCTCATAACGTTGTCCGCGCAGCCGATCCTTCACAAATCCGAAAAGATGGTAGTCTGTGTCCACAGTCACACGCCTGTCGTCTTGAATGATCTCATCCACTCTCTCCTTGTTGCGTTCAGTTGAGGCTGTTCGAAGGCGA
>Ga0123354_10021682_pt1 | contig 10124 bp, 3 predicted proteins | sample TergutLab28metaG_2_FD_97872 | JGI IMG/M metagenome (GOLD analysis project Ga0123354, IMG submission 97872) | Labiotermes labralis P4 segment gut microbial communities from Petit-Saut dam, French Guiana - Lab288 P4 | ecosystem: Host-associated > Arthropoda: Insects > Digestive system > Gut ...
TATTGAGAATGATCTACAGGATCAAGTGCTGGCTAGGGTTTAAAGACAGGACCATGAAGAAAATATTTGTGGGGAAACCAGATGGAAGATGAAAAGCAGGAAGACCAAAGTTAAGGTGGTTAGACAGTAATGAGAATGATCTGAAACAGACGCGTGTCAGCAGGTGCAGGAACAAAGCAGCATACAGATCAGTGTGGGCAATAATATTAAAGAGGCACTAATTAAATTATAAGGACTGTATTGCAATGAAGAAGACGTAGGAGGAGGAGGAGACCTGCTTTCCAACACAGAAATTTTTCAAACAATTACAGGGTAAAAGAATTCAGACGCCTGCTTCCTTCTGAGAGTATCTAATCCACCAATCTGCATGGCTACATTCTGTCAGGCTATCATAAAAATTTTCCCCATTTTATGGAAACCGAAGGTACATTACAGTGTTCATAAAAGCTCATTTATTTTTAAGCCCTGTTCTGAACCAGACGATTCTGGCCCGCATCCTCTTATGGCATGTACTGGAGATACCTGTTCAAGTTATCCTAAAAGACGATGTAAAAAATAATTTTTTACAAAGAATAATAATAAACGCCTTGAGAATACAGCAAAGTTTAAATGGCATTGTTCGACAGATGACGAACAAAGTCATATGAGTGACTGAAGTTAAATTAAACTAATTAGAAATTAGCTGCCAATCTTTATTAATAAATGCCTCAGGAAAATATTGAGATTTTTTTGGCCTGACCACATAACGAATGGAGAACTATGGAAGCGCACGAAGCAACTTAGAATAGATTTGCGGATCAGGAAACGCAAGTGGGGATGGCCGGCCCACAAACTGCGAAAACCGTCCGACGATATAGCCAGGCAAGCCCTAGAGTGGAACTCCCAAGGTAAACGGGGTAGGGGGAGACCGGGGAATAAATGGCGAAGAACGGTGCTTGAAGAGGCCAAAAGAGTTGAGAAGACCTGGACGGAGATCAAAACTGATGCCAAGAATGGAGTGAGATGGAGGATTCTTGTGGAAGCCCTGTGTTCTGTGGCGGAATGACGGGATGCTATATGTATGTAATTAGAAGTGTTCTTGCTAGCACCAGATTTGAAACCTTCCATTACAAGACCTGAACGTTATATTTTATGGTGTACAACGGTACCTGTCGTGTTGTGTGGGTATAACATTTTGTCCCTCCTTGTTCAAGGACAAAGACAGATTGCGGGTATATAAAACTGTTTTTGCCATCCCAAAGTGTTTAACACATATATAAATATACAATGATGTATCAGTCAAACACAAAAAAAAACTTTATTATGTTTATTATTGTATTAGTGCGACATGTTTCGATTTTTATAGAATCATCTTCAGGCCCTTCTAAGAATACAGATCCTTACTTAGCAATGTTTATTATGCGCTGTGGGATCCCCAAACGCTTACATTTTTGATATAACTGTGTATAAAATGCACATGTCTTTATGTTATTATTATACAATCAGGATAATTATTTCTAAAAATTTAACCTCCTTCATATGTACCGGTTAAAGTTTTAGAATTAGGTATCCTGATTGTACAATAATAACATAACGACACATGCATTTTATATATAGTTATATCAAGAATGTAAGCTTTTGGGATCCCACAGCACATTTTAAACATTGCTAAGTAAGGATCTGTATCTTAGAAGGACCTGAGGATGATTCGATAAGAATCGAATACATGTTGCCCTAATACAATATTAAACATAAATAAAGTTTCGCTGTGTTTGGCTGATATATCATTGTATATTTATATATAAAAACAGATTGGTAAAGTGAATCCACGGATACAGAATTAGACATAGTGACATGTGATTTGTGTTAGTGGTTTCGTAATACATTTCATCTGATATCGATATTTTACATGAATCAAGCAGCGGTCCTCTAGTCGAAATACATGAAAATCATGGGATAAACGGAAAATAAACACCAACTTTCATTTGGAAAATCTGAAAGAGGACAAATAACTGGAAACTAAGTTAAAAGCGGAGGGAAAGTATTCAAAGAGATTTCTGAGGAAAAGTCGTGGAAATGTGCAATGAATTGACGAGGCTAAAAAAAATAATCCTGTGACGAGAGTCTATGTAAAAGGAAAATAAGTGTTTTTCACATTCGTACCGTCCATCTTGACATTACCAAAATTTTATTTATTCACCAGCTGATGCACTAGTGTCTTAAAAAAATATTAAAATTTACATTAAAACAACTCCTACATGTTTCGGTATTACAGTTACACCACCATCAGGGAGCGCATTAATTTGTGCTTACCAAAGTTACAGTTGTTAGAATAGTCCATTAAAATACATCGGTGTGTGGTTAATACGGTGGTGGTGCGGCGCATGTGTTAGGTCCTTATTGGTATCTGTATGCTGCAGTGTCCGGTATTAGAGTTTCTTTAGACAACTCACTAGTGCATCAGTTGGCGAATAAATAAAATTTTGATAAAATCCCTATTGTTTCCCAAGCAGAGAATAAATCGGAAAGTAATAAACAAATCCCTTCCTACACTCAGAAAGTTGCGAGTTCGATTCCCGATGGAGTCATTGATTTGAACCTTCCCGCTGCATTATGGCCCTGGAGTAGAATCAAGACCTAGCAGATATGTGTAAAGTAAAGGTAAAGTGATCCCGTTACAGGCCCGATGTGGCCCAGAGGGTCGGTAGAGGTACAGCTCTAATCTTCTATGACCGCGGCACTAGAAGGGGGTGAGTGGTCAGCAGCACGCCCCGGCCGCATTTTACCCCCGGGAAAGACCCGGTACCCATTTTACAGGAGGTTGTGTGGGCTCCAGGACCGGTCTGGACAGGGGCGAAAAATCTCGCCCCCACCGGATTTCGATCCCGGACCGTCCAGCCCGTAGCCAGTCGCTATACCGACTGAGCTACCGGGCCCACTACGTAGCGACTACTAGCACTTAAAAACAATCCATTGTACGATCTTCAGCGGTGTTTTAAGTTGTGCATCTGTTATTGTATACCACGATCTTATAGCATATAGTTAATAAGTGCTTATAGTCACGTCGTGACGTTTATGAAATCACTGTTTAGGTGTGGTGACAACAGAATTACAGTAGACTGACTAACTGCCTGAAGATGGCACCAATAGATGCCGAAACACGTCGGAGCAGAAATCATTGTGTGATTTGTTGTACAGGGTGTGGTGCACAAAATTTGGATAAAAAAGCGACGTTATTGTTAAACATTTTGACGTTCAGGTGACCGTGCATCGTGATAAATTCTTAAAATAAAAACAACTAGATGCACTAATTTCTCAAATTTATTTTTGGAATGAAACTCTACATGTTTCGGACAGTTCCTCTGTCCATCATCAGGAGTTTTTCACTGTACACACAGCAATGGTATGTCATACAGGTATTGCTGTGTGTACAGTGAAGAACTCCTGATGATGGACAGAGGAACTGCCCGAAACATGTAGAGTTTTATTCCAAAAATAAATTTGAGAAATTAGTGCATCTAGTTGCTTTTATTATAACAATTTATTGTTACACGTTACCATGAAATTGCTTAACAAAGAACAACAATATGCACTTTTATTTTGTTGTCCTTATACTGGTACATTTGCTTTAATTTTGATTCATTGACGAATTTCACATTTTCTGTACCTTGCATCGCGATACACTTGCTTAATAAGATCCGAGAGATTGCACTTTCTTTCATACTTGCTTAAACAAGACCAACAATATGCACTTTCTTTCATACTTGCTTAAACAAGACCAACAATATGCACTTTCTTTTATACTTGCTTAAACAAGACCAACAATATGCACTTTCTTTTATACTTGCTTAAACGAGACCAACAATATGCACTTTCTTTTATACTTGCTTAAACAAGACCAACAATGTGCACTTTCTTTTATACTTGCTTAAACAAGACCAACAATGTGCTCTTTCTTTTATACTTGCTTAAATAAGACCAAAAATATGCACTTTCTTTCATACTTGCTTAAACAAGACAAACAATATGCACTTTCTTTTATACTTGCTTAAACAAGACCAACAATATGCACTTTCTTTTATACTTGCTTAAACAAGACCAACAATATGCACTTTCTTTTATACTTGCTTAAACAAGTCCAACAATATGCACTTTCTTTTATACTTGCTTAAACAAGACCAACAATATGCACTTTCTTTTACACTTGCTTAAACAAGACCAATAATATGCACTTTCTTTTATACTCGCTGAACAAGTCAAATAATATGCACTTTCTTTTATACTTGCTTAAACAAGACCAATATTATTCACTTCTCTTTATACTTGGTTAATAAAGAGCAAAAAGATAAGCGTTTCTTTATATTTGCTTAATAAAGACCAACAATATGAATCTTGTCGCTCCTTATTAAGCCAGTATATCACGACGCACTGTCCAGAAAATGTGAAATACGTCACCATTACACTCAGGTTCGTAAAAATGAATGATGCTATATCACACACTGTTTGCTGAAACATGACAGCCACTTGACACTATAAACCTTTCCTATTCCTTAACAAGGCAATGGCATCGGCGATGAACTGTTCAACGCACTAATAAGACCGAAATTTGTCCTGCAGCAAAACACGGAGATAAATAATTTTTAATTTATCAGAAATAAAGTACATCGTGTGTTTCATCGTTGTGTGTTTCGTAATGATTAGGCAGTTAAGAAGCTTAAAGTACGTTTTCTATCCCATTCGACTTCATTTTGTAGTCTCCTTCCTCTCCCTAATCCTTAGGACACGTTAGCAGTAGGACTGTCGCCGTTCGGGTAGGATGGCTGTTTGTATTGTGTTATTAATAACCATATCTGCTACAGTAGCTGTGATATGACGTGCAGCTTCGTCAGTGGCGGACACAGATAAAAGGTGAATGCGAACAGGTAGATATTTACGATGAAGAGGGGTGATGTAAATACCAGTGTTTTGTTCACGTGTCAGTACTGGTTACGCCATAATGATTCATGTAACAACAGTGGCTTTTAGAAATGGTGTGAAGTTGTTCAAAAAGGAAAACGGAAAGGACGTAGATAATTGCAATTGGGATGAGACAGAAATCAATACAGCTCTACTGTATTAATTCGTAGGGGTTCAGATTTGCTATATACGGGTTAATAATCTCGCGTCCAAAGGCTGTGTTATGGAATTCGTCTACGATTTCAAAGAGATTCTGCTCGAAACATGTAGAGTGGCTTTTCTTTAACTAGACGTATTTCGAAGAGTTTAACCCTTATTCTGCTAACGTGGAGAATATGGTGAGCTCCTAATATTGACAGCAGATGGAAGGTGGGATTTAACTCGGCGTGTAAAGGGTTAACACAACAGGTGTTTAATAATGTCATGAATAAAAGCTACATCTTTCGGGCCATTCGTCAAATACAAATACGGTTATTAAAATCATGAGTAAGACTGCAATATGTAGGTTTTGTCGTGATGTTATTTGAAAGTTTCTCATGTTTGACTGTAGTATAGGAGCTAATAATAATCCGTGATAGAAAACGGAATACATCCCAATAAAACTAAACATTTTAATTTTCTATCCATGAACTGCGGAGCCAGGATAACGTCGTCGGCATAGCGACTCGCTATGGCCTGGACGGTCCGGAGATCGAATCCCGGTGGGAAAGAGATTTTCCGCACTTATCCAGACCGGCCCTGGGGCCCACCCAACCTCCTATACAATGGGTACCGGGTCTTTCCCGGTGGTAAAGCGGCCGGGGCGTGGCGTTGACCACCTACCGCCATCTAGCGCCAAGGCTAAAGAAAGAGTAGAGCTATACCTCAATCCCCTTCTGGGCCTTCGTGACTTGTTTTAGAGTGACCTTTACGTTTAATTTTATCCACGAACAGCAAATGAGAAGAAAAAATTCCTGCACCGGATGATATTTATTTACGTAATAAATTTACGCTTGGTCGCCCAGAAATAAAGTAGATGGCATAGCACATGTATGAATCAAATATACAGCTGCGTATCCTAGCAACTATGCAAGAACAAAGAACCACAAGGAGATGCGAAATCCACTCGGAAGATAAAAATGTTTATTGGTTCTTCTAGAGAAAGAAACATGTAGAGGATATTGTCAGAAGAAAGTAATAACTTTAAGCACTACGACACAAGATTGACGACGTATGAATCGACATTCCATTCTAAGGGTTTCTCGTCTCATGCCCCATGGAGGGTCTAGACCCACTCATTTTCCTATCCAGGGCGTACTGGAGGTACGTCAGAGGACGTGCTAAGCTGTCTGGCCACCTCTGTCTGGTTCCGAGGTTAAAACTGAGTGCAGCCACACTGTCAATCCTGCAAACACTTTAGAGTGCGATGCTGAATCGTGCACGACAAAAACTGTAAACATTTATTTTTGTTTTGTTTTTCCCCCTGTGGCCCGACAGCCCCCCGTGGGTCACAGCTTCCTCATTCTTGAGGTTTCTAGTTCACACACAACGACGCGTCACAGTCGGTAGGACTCCTCTGGACGAGTGATCAGCTCGTCGCAGAGCCCTCTACCTGACAACACACAACAATCACAACAGACAGACATCAATGTCCCCGGTGGGATTCGAACCCACAGTTTCAGCAGGCGAGCGGCCGCAGATCTACGTCTTAGACCGCTCGGCCTCTGGGACCGGCGAACGTTTATTTCAGCTGCTAGAAAATAAAGCAAATCAATTTAAGTTAACAATTGGTACGAGCGCATGGTACTGTTACCGTAAGAAAGGTACATCACTATAATTAGAAAGATTTGAGGTATTTTCGCAAAACAGTTATAAGCGACAGCTGTCTTCGTGATATCTGTCTGTCCGTCCGTCTGCATGGAATATCTCGGCTCCCACTGGGTGGACAGTAATGAAATTTGATATTTCTGTATTTTTATAAAATCTTTAACCTTTAGGCGCCTAATGTTAACTATAGTGGTCGTACCGCATCGCTAACCCCTAAAGTTGCTTTTTATATATTTATTCAACAAATATAGGTACTGAATATTTTAAACATGGCGTATACTCTCCGTTTTCTTCTCTTCAAAATGCAGTTTGTTTCATAATTCTAACGTATTTGGTTCCTGTGTTATTCACATTTTATATACAGAGTGTGCTAAAATTAAAAAAATAATTCCGGCTCCAAAAGGTTAAAATATGAGAAGAACAACGCGTCCTATACATGAAGACCCACGTAGATTTATGAAGGTGTCTCGTTCAGTTCTTCTTAGAAAGAAAAATGTTCGAGAAAAAAAAATTGTAGAGAAAATCGAAATAAACATTTTGTTTTCAATACATTTCCCCCCCCCCCCGAAAATCGTTCCGTTTAAGAGATAACGTAGAAAATTGTGGTAGAGTCCAGCAGGCCACAGATGACAATTCCGAGTGTCCGCGTTGCATGCTGAATACCAGAGGCTACAAATACACACTCAGAATATGTAATCCTTTTCTTTTTTCCACTGCAACAGTGGTTACGCGAAAGAACCTCAAATTATCTGTCTTGTTTAAGAAACATTTTTTGTGATGTATTTACGAATGTTGTCAAAGTTAAAAATATATAATGTCGAAAGAGCATTTGTGAGTATACTATGAATAATTTGTGGAATGATAGCTGAAAAGTGGTACTTTAAAATTGTAGGCTGTAATGCCGTAGTTTTTGTTACGAGAGGTTCGTCAAAGACAGTTCTCCACCGATTGCGATCGAGTATTTCCTCTTTAACCCTTTAAACGCCGAGTTAAATCCCATCTGCCATCTGCTGGCATTATTAGGAGCTCACCATATTCTCCACGTTAGCAGGATAAGGGTTAAATTTCCAGTATCCTCTCGTTTCTTTACTGACATACAGTAGCTGCTTAGGTCTTTTTCTTCGTCTTCCCGTCACTCTATCCTTCCCCCATCTTACATTCAATAAAGTGTTTCAGAAAGCAGTTCCTACGTACGATGTGGCCAAATCATTTACCCTCCTTTCTATTTATTGAATGTAAGACCTTTTCTTCTCCTTGACTCTTTGTCATATTTATTCATTTCTCACACGATCGGTCCATCTGATGTTCTCAGTCCTTCTCTAGCACCACACTTGAAACCGTTTATTACATTTCTGATCTAATTTCGGAAGTGTCCAGATTTTAACACCATACAAAGCTATGATCCAAATGTATCACTTCACTACTCTCTTCTTTAAATTAAATTCAATTTGCTGGCGAAAATCTTATCTTCTTCTACTTCTTCTTCTTCTTCTTCTTCTTCTTCTCCTCCTCCTTCTCCTCCTCCTCCTCTTTCTTCTTGAATGCTGCATTTGCCTCGGCAATCCTGGATTTAATATCCCATGTACATCTTGCATCGTTTGTTACCATGCCACCAAAACCTTTGCAATATACCTCATTCTTCAGCTATTTTTGATACATAATAATCTGTGTTGGGGATTGCTGCCTTGAGATTCTCTTTACTTTAAGTTTTCCCACATTCATTTCCATTCTATAGCATTTTCCAATTTCAATCACCCATTCCCTTTCGCACCCTTTCTTCCTTAGCCAGTACGACAAGGTCATCTGCATATTTCACAGTGCGAATTACTTGCCCTCCAATTTTGAAGTCTCCAAAATCCTTCAAGAGCTCCTTAGGTAACCTACTCGCTGTACAATTTGAATAGAGCCGGTAATAATAATAAGAAGCGCGAGACTAAAATGCCTGCCCAAAAATGTAGAGATTTTAAATGTTACATACAAATACTACCGAGCTTTAAAGTTTAAAGTTTATGGTTGAAAGTAAAACTGCTAATCGATATTCGCAACTGGAGCACTAATAAATTGCTAGAGAAAGTTTTTCTCTTTGTTCTCTTTTGTTATTAAGAAAATGAGAAAATGACTTTATACTTTCCAATATCGGAGAATACTTTATCAGTATTTATAAAACACTGTAATTTCATGGAGAAGAAGTTTCATTGCTTCGATAGTTTAGAAAGCAAAATCTTTACAAAAAAAAACTGATTTAGTTTCCATGCAGGGTAGACGGAGTATCTTGTAGCAAAACCTGAATACCTCAGTAATATCAAAACACAACTGTCAGAATGACAAAAAAATTAAACTTTTTTTAAAGCCTGCCGGTTACCTTAAATAACACCAGGCTCAAAATTATAAAATTCTGCATGTTGATAACATTGATTTTATGTGTTTGGTGTGGCTTTCAGCAGAAACAGTGCATTTTTCCTTGCACGTCATTAACAAATTGGTTCTTGTAACCGAAGCAGAGAGTGTTTACAGCGCGGTACGGACTGGGTACTTATATAACACAGATACATAAAGTCTTTAAAAGATAAAAATTACATTTATTTGGCAATGATATTCGGACTACGGCAAGCGCATGCTTATGTCCATAAAGCATGCTCTGCGACTGTCTTTTACATGATGCACACAGAGAGACATCTCTTTTTTTTCAGCGAAAATTCAAACTAGATCCACAAGTCTTATGGGAAGAAATAATAACCCCTTATCCTGCTAACCGTGGAAAATATGTTAAGCTCCTAATAATGCCAGCAAATGGCAGACGGGATTTACTTCGGCGTTTAAAGTGCTGAAATTATTATTGTCCATTTAAAGTACAGAGGTAACAATAAAAATATGTACCACAGCGTTAACAATAAGACGTTCTGCCGTGGCACAGATGGTTAGTAACTGGGATCTTATCGGTGGGCACAAACCCCACAACATGCCAAAATATGTGGGATTTTGGCTTCAAAAGGCGGCACCGAAGTACGTATGTCCCCGAATTCTTCAATTTCCTTGTGTAAATATAATTCAATAAAAGTTGCCTACTCACATTTCATTCATCTACTATGTAGACACTATGTAATAGTAGCAACTGAGAGCGTCATTGAATAACGCTCTTCTAGGTAAAGGTAAAGTTAAAGCAGCCCCGTTACAGGCCTGGAGTGGCCCAGAGGGTATGTTTACAGTGCACAGTTCAGAGTGAGACTGTTATGGATGTGTGTACAGTGCACAGTTCAGAGTGAGACTGTTATGGATGTGTGTACAGCGCACAGTGCAGAGTGAGGCTGTTATTGGTGTGTGTACAGTGCACAGTGCAGAGTGAGGCTGTTATTGGTGTGTGTACAGTGCACAGTGCAGAGTGA
>Ga0123354_10021683_pt1 | contig 10123 bp, 4 predicted proteins | sample TergutLab28metaG_2_FD_97872 | JGI IMG/M metagenome (GOLD analysis project Ga0123354, IMG submission 97872) | Labiotermes labralis P4 segment gut microbial communities from Petit-Saut dam, French Guiana - Lab288 P4 | ecosystem: Host-associated > Arthropoda: Insects > Digestive system > Gut ...
CGGAGCAAAAATAAAAAATTCTCAAAAAGCAAATTTCCGCCTAAGGAATTTTTTTGAAAGAGTTCCCCCCCCCCCCCCTGTCTGTAGACCAACAGACAGCCAACTGGAAAGCACAACACGTGCCAATTGTTGCATACATACAGTATACCTGCTGATGATGGGCTACAGATATGCCTGAAACACGTAGAGGTTGATTGACGAAATAAACTGAGGATAAATAGTGCATCAAGTTGGTTTTTTTTACACAGATGTATCAAGATGCACAGTCAACAGGACATAAAATTTAATAATTTCCGTTGGGGTTGTCATTATGATTGCTTACGCCGGGAGCCAAAAACCTATCTATGCCACTACTGTTTGTAAGATTTGCCCACAGTGGTTCGTATATCAACTCTTTCAAGCAAAATCCCAAATGGAAAGTGATTCAAATTCCTCTGAACCCTGACCACACACTTAACATTATGTGGCTGAATTAGAGTTACTTCTTTCATATACTAGTCACATGTCTGACATATTTAAATTAAAGCCATATTTACACATACACACACACACACACACACACACACACATACATACACACAATGAGCAGAGTAATTTACAATACACCTGATAATACAAATGACTGGTTATCATTATATTTTGATAAAACCTACTTTTTACAGTCTAGGACCAAAAACATTCAGGAAATTAATATAAAAATAAGATGTGATAATAAACAGATTAAAGAAATTAAAAATATCAGATTTCTTGGATTAGATATAGATAGTTCCTTGTCATAGAAACACCATATTGATCAAATGGTGTTTAAATTAGGCAGTGCATGCTATGCAATCAGGTATGTCAAACATTTTATGTCCCAGGATACACTAAGGGCAATTTACATTTCACATTCTCATTCCATCCTATCGTACAGCATAATTTTCTGGGGTAATTCTGCATCAGCTCCAATATTTTTAAAACACAAAAAAGGATAATTAGAATAATTAAGAATGCCAGAAATAGATATTCTTGTCATCGGTTATTCAAGGAACTAAAAATTGTACCATTAAAATCACAATATATTTTTCCCCTTCTATTATTTGTAGCCAAAAATAGAGATTTATATGAAGTGAATTCAGAAATTCATAATACCAACACCAGATTTAGTTCCGACTTACATAATCCAACTGCAAACTTAACAACTCTCCAAAAAGGACCCTTTTATTTTGGAATCAAAGTTTTTAATCACCTTCCTACTAGCATAAAAAATACATCTCATTACATAAGGCAATTCATATCTGTTTAAAAAAGTTTCCTTCTTATAAATTCATTTGATTTGGAGGAATATTTTACTTGGAATTCCAATAGTAATCTTGGTTCAGCGTAATCATTTTAAAAGTAAACATCAATATAATCTTGCATGTAATGTAACTCAATACCATTCTATATCATTACTTTTAATTTGAATTCCTAACTTTTAGATATATTTATATAAATACACATATATCTAGATGTAGTGATGGACTCCACTTCCAATTGGCCTTTAAATTTTGTATTGTTATTTATTATATTATATTGGATGGATGTCAATATATTATAAGTGGTGCTGTAATATATAAATTGTAAAATGTAATTGACGTGTCCAATGTTACATGTGTGACTAAGTGGATGAAAAGATAAACCAAACCATACCAAACTGATACAAAATTTCTTGGGATATTTATTAACAATACTCTTTCTTGGAAAACACACTTTGAATATATCAAGTCTAAACTAAGCTCGGTTCATCATGCTATGTGGTCAGTCAAACCATACGTATCACATAAAACTCTGAAAATTATTTACTATTCCTACTTCCACTCTAAAATGACCTGTGGTTTTTTGTTCTGGGGGCATTCCTCGTACAGTATAGAGATTTTAAGGTTGCAAAAGAAGATTATTGGAATCATGATGGGTTGTAGAAGTAGTGACAATTGTAGAAAATTGTTTTTTAATTTATAAATCTTACCACTCACTTCCCTGAACATTCTTTATCTTCTTTTGTATATGACAAAAACAGGAATCAATTTATGGTCAGTTGTGAGATGTATCACATTGAGATAGGAAGCATGCTAATATGCAACAATCTTCTGTGAATTTGACTAAATACCAGAAGGAAGTGCACTATTTAGGTGTTTTTGTGTTTAATATGTTCCCTTCTTATATTAAAACAGAGTCTGGAAATCCCAATAAATTTAAATTTATTGCACAGAAATTTTTACATGAAATTTCATTTTCTTCTTTAGATGAATATTTCGAACTTCAAAAAATGTAAATTTATTTATATGTGATCTAAATTAGTAATTGAAAGTTTGGCACATATAATAAATATACATTTATGTTTATTTTATTCTTTGACTACACACTTAGTTTTTGTATACGTATTTTAGATCTTGTTTTGTATAGAATGTAACTGCACAAATGTACCAGTTTTTATCTGTTATGCAGTGGTGTAGTAAATTATTTTGTGTCCAGTCAGTACTGTACCTTTTTAATTGGTGTTTTGTGTTATTATTTGTTATATTAAAATAATTTATATTATGTTAAATCCTCAAACATCATACTAGGCTTAGTAACTAAAATTATTGCACACTTTTGTTCTGACTTCGCTTCTTGACTTCTTCAGCAAAATGTTGTTAGTTTTATGTACAGTATTTACTATTTCCATATCCATATGGATTTTGTAATCCCGTAAGGATTTAAAGAATGAGAAATGATATGATAAGGTTTCTGAAGTTCATTTACAGATACAAAGTGATGAATGGACTGAAGACATTAAAACTTCAGAAGGTGTGGCCAGAGTTAGTAGCCAATTTGACTAGAAATTGCGTTTGTGTATGTTGATTATACTGTACAGCATATTCAAATGTTATACTCTACTGTCCTTGTGAAAGATATTAAAAATTATATACAGATAATTTGAAACAGACAGCTCAGTGTTCATGTCAGTGCTGCAGCAAGGAAAAATATCTGACACCTTGATTGCAGCCATGGAGCTAAGGGATAATACTCTGTAAATACTTAGAGAATTCATTCATGAAGAGAAGCACACCTAATGCAAACTAATAAGTGTTCGTTCTAATCACTTTAGATAATAACAACTGAAACTAGTAATTTTCTACATACCGGGCTCCAGAGAAGCGAGAAGCTTTATTTTCAGGACACGTTGTTCTGGGCAATGAATATGAAGTATGATAGAGCTGCTCCTCACTGCGGGTTGCATCCCGCCACAGAAAGGGGCTTTGTTGTTCTCCTGTACCAGAAGTCAGCTGCCTTGCAAAGATGTTGTCCAGTGACTTGGTAGCCATTGGAGCCTTATGTCCCATATAGTCATGGTCACGAAAACTAACAAAAAGCACAGTCTTATCACACACACACACATATAACAGAATTTATTTATTTATATGAATGTTGCTTTTCTTCCCTATAGTACACATTTAATATTTCTTAATTGGCTGCAAAGGGGTATCAATGTACAAATTTGATGTCAGAGCTTACACAGCATATTGGGCTTGGTAAGAATCCTCAAGGCAATTTTCACAGCTGCACTCCAAAACACATACGCAAATTTTAAAAACACATAATGTGGTATTTGTATTTGTTACAACAAAGGATCTTACTGACAGAACAGAACGGAAAAATTAACATAATGTTGTTTAATATGTGCACCAGTAAGAAAGGCAAGGTCACATAGATTGTGATCTATGTTTTCCTAAAAATAGTCCAATTATGGTGCTACAGAATGTGCATCAGTAAGTGGCTGCAAAAGACTCACATCTTCTGGAAAGTTATGCTGTCTTGGTCTGCTTGACCTGACTAAAAATGCATTATAGTCCTTCAAAATGCTAGAACCTACTCACCCAAAGCACAGTGTTACATCCCATAAGCTTTGAATCATCAGTAACACTGCTGTAAATATTTCAAATCTCACAAATAATTGCAACTTTGCTACAATGATTACAAAATGCTACTCTTTGTCCAGTTGAAGGGAACATTATTCAAGATTTTAGGCTCCCACTGGGGTGCAGTTAAGGATGCAGGTCTTCTGGGATGTGACGTTGTGTTACTGGTTTAGTAGTTCCCAAAATTTTGAAGACACTACCATTCTTCAAAGCGTCTGGTACCACTAATGCAGCCGCAGGGCATTACATTGCAGAAGTCATGAATCCTCTACATATATGGGTTAAATCAGTCATTATCAGTCACTAATCTCTGTACAGGGTTAATATCCATGTAAGGCTCACACCACCATAATTTAAAATAACATCAAAATAATGATATATTTGATTAGTAGGCCTATACAATTTTTAATGTTTCCTTAAAGCATAATTAGTAATTGATAGTGTTACATACCTAATCAATGAATAAAACTGTATGTTTCTAAAAGGTATCCGAATTTTTCACTTGACTGTTTAAGCACTGATGCATTTATGTACTCTTTGTTAAATAAATGTTCCACATATGTCAACAAATATGTCCATAAACAGAACAGACTTCTTAATTTGGTAATAAGGTAAAGTCATCCCGTTACAGGCCCGGTGTGGTCCAGAGGGTGGGTAGAGGTATAGCTCTACTTTTCCATGACCACAGCACTAGAAGGGGGTAAGTGGTCAGCAGCACGCCCCAGCCGCACTTTAACCCCAGAAAGACCCAGTACCCATTTTACAGGAGGCTGGGTGGGGCCCCAGGGCTGGTCTGGATGGGCAGAAAACCTCGTCCCCACCGGGATTCGATCCCGGACAGTCCAGTCCCTAGTCAGTCGCTATACTGACTGAGCTACCCGGCCCACCTTCTTCATTTAGAGATATAATATTAGTCCCCAAATCAGCTCTTATCTAATGGACCCAACATATTAGGTCTCATAATTTTACATGATGATGGAAGCACAGACAACTGACAAAACCTTTTCCTTTTTAAACAAAATGAGTTTTCTGAAAATGTACAGTTTTTATGTCACTTTAAAAACACACATTTGTCACAAACCTTCAAAATTATTAATCAAATGGAAGCATAACAAGATTTGTGGATCTTAAAATAAACTTTAAGTTCTAAATATTTAGTGCAGTGTTATGTTAAGATTAACTGTTTATAAAGCCCAATATTTGGTACATCTACATCTAAGTTCAGCACTAAAAAGTCAGAATTTTTTTCACACGCTGAGTTTATGTTTTTTTTTATGATTTGTAAAAATATATAATCATTATCTCCCTATACAAAATTCACCAGTTATTTATAAGAGAAGGGGTGTTTTCCATAAAGTACAGAATAAATCTTTCAATATAAAATGCAGATTGATTTTATTCTCCATAGGGTTTATAACATCCCTTCTTGTTCTATACCTGAAACACTGTTTGTTGGCATCATCCAAACTACTGTAACTGGCATAATCCCCATAACGCATGTGCTGAAATTGAGCTTGAAGTTGCACTCCTCCTTCCAACAAATTGCGAAGTTTGGCTTGCTCATATGATGGCAGGCGAACCACTTGTATTTTAGGTCGTGAGGATGGTGGAGTATCACTCATTCTTTTGTGAGTTTAAAGCCTTCTTCTCCTCATCACACTACATTGTCATGCATTCTGCACAGCTTATTTCTGTAATAAATGAAAAGTTATAACTAAAAACATAAGGAAACAGCAATTATTGAACTACATAGAAAATTCTCCTCCTCTTTTCCCTTGTCAGTACCAACTTTGAGTGGTATTAACAATATAAATGTTTGTATAATAATTTATTATATTTACATAGTTTTTAAAATCATTTAAATTAAGAATATAATTAACTGATGCCATGAAGCAAAGTCCTTCTTGAAAAGCTAATAGTTCCCCAGCTAGTCAAGAAAGTTGCCACATTTTTTAAAACAGCAGTTTCATTACAGTGTCCATAACAGTCCCCACTGGTTCCTATCCTGAGCAACACTAACCTTTTAAAGAAGAAATGTATCTGTGTTATATAAGGATTCTGTGCATACCGCACTGAAAACACTCTCCACATTGGTTATAAAAACCAATCTTTCAATGTTCTGTAAGGCAAAATTTGTTGTTTGTTCCAAGATCCGTATAAAATACACAAATTCCATGTGATCACAAGGTAGAATTTTTTAATATTAAACTTTGTGTTATGTAAAGTTACTAGTAGGCTTTAAAAGGTTAATCGAGCCCTGTTTGTTTATGATCAACTCTGATACCTTTCCATCTATGAAAAGGTTGTCCTAGTGCTCTCCTTCCTGCAGATTTCCCCAGCAAAACCCTGTATATATTTCTTCTCATCTCTTCCAAACATGCCATTTGCTACACTCACCACATCACTCTTGATTTGATATCCTAATCAAGGGCAGATTTACTGTGAAGCTAATGAAGCTTAAGCTTCAGAACCCCTTCCAAGGCCCTGGGAGGAGCCTTAAATAACTACTCACTTTCATACTTAATTTTTTATTTGTAATTTTGTATTTTTTTCTTAAAGATGATCCAAAAATCGCATAATGTCAGACCCCACTAAACCTAGATCTGCCCTGGATCCTAGTAATATTTGGTGAAGACAATAAATCATGCAGTTCCTCAGTATGAAATTTTCTCCAGCTTCTTGTTTCTCTCTCCCTCTTAGGCCCAAATATCCTCTTAAATTCCACGTTCTCAAACACTCTCAGCCCATGTTATTTACTTAAAGTGAGAGCCCAAATTCACAGACATATTGAACAATAGACATAATTATGCTTCTGTATATATGACAGTCTTAATACTTTCAGATAGCACATAGAGAGAAAAAAGATTCAATACATTTAAGTTGGTCTTAATTTCTTCATGCTGGCAATTTCAACTTAAACTTTGCCACATTTTCACTTCTAGGGCTGCTTGACCTTTGAAGATGAGTACACTATGACCACTAATTCAAGGAGTAGCACATTCCAGAAAATACACACTCTCACCTGCACCACTGTTGGAATCTCCAATCATGCTGTACCAGCTATCTTTATATTGTGATTTTGTCCTGCATTCTCATCATGAGATATTACCACATACTTCATTTCTCTACATCTGTTTGTAGACTAACCTCCTTACCAGTGACTAATATAGCTTCTGTATTTATCTGTGTAGTGTTTAGTTTTTTGTCCAATCAATTATCATTATCAACACAGATGATATATTTATTTGACAACACTTATATTCTTCCTTTATGTAGATTTTATTGATAGCTCTTCCATCTATGTGTTAACTATATGTTGTTTATATTGACTATTTCCACATCCACATGAAATTGTATTTCGATTGGATTTATGGAAAATAAAGCTAACTAACTCATGGGTATGTAAACCAGTGTTATGTACTGAGCAAGTTGGCTCAAGAGGTAACACTTCTGACCAGTATGTGGGAGATTCTCAGTTCGAATCTTGGCCAAAATTAAGGTTCATAGAGGTCTTCCTCAGCCCCACTTGGAAAATTTCCAAGTAGCACCTCAAATTGGACCATAACCATTTCCTTCTACATAATTTTCAACGCATTATTTCCTACCAGCCAATCATTTAGCACAGTAAAATCTGGGATATTGACAGCGTCGTTAAATAAACAAACAAATAAATGGACGTAAGTGCTAGGCCTATGCATCTCATTGTATTGTTCCTTTTCATTTCCGTTTAACCTCTGGTTTATTTTAAATTTATTTTACGCGAGTATTCTCTATGTATCATATTTATTATTTGAGGGTGATCAAAGTAAAGGACGTAAAGTCACAACTACATTCCACCCAGCTGCACTACACGGTGACTATTGATCACCTGTACTCAAATATTACATCCAGTATAATGACTATAAGGTGAGAATTTGAAATCACATCACAAAACATATCTCATTAACTCCCTCACTCCTGCAATCAGAGCTGATCACTGAAGATACTTTTACCCACGCCCATTTGCTCCTGTCAAGAAGCTGCGCGCATGCCAGGTAATGGTGTACGGTATGTTTGTATAAGGAAGATGACAGTATAATGTTTGTTTCCTATTCTGAACCTACATGCTCTATTCATTCTTACTTTTGAGATTCTGCGGCGATGGAATGCAGTCTCTGATACGAACCTTTTTCTCCTACATGCCTTTCCATACGTCTACACTCACCGCGATCCGCTACTAGTGGAGAGTGACTGCACCACACGCTGCGCATGTCATAAATTGGCGTTCAATTGGAGCGCCATTAAATAGGACCCGAGTAACAGGCTAGTTAACCTTCAAGGTGAGACATCCCCGTTGTGTATTATTAGATTTAAGGCAAGGTAGATAATTAGTCAAAACACAACTAAAGTTTATTAGCTAATGATTGTAATCAAGTTTAGCTAGACTTGATTACCATCATTAGCTAATAAAATTTAGTTTGTTTTGACTAATTATCTACCTTGCCTTCAGTTAACCTTACCCTACAGATAGCAGCACTTATAAATAACAGCTGGTCCTTACGTAATCCGTGGCTGCGACCGGTGGTGGTGTAAGTATTATTGTTTGTAGTTTTTAATTCCTTTTTCTGTATCTTAAGTACTATGCTGCATGAATGTAAATGTCATGAATATCCGTTTGTTCCGAGGCTCTTTTGCTTGAATAGTTTATTGATTACTGGTGCCGAACATGTGCATTTGGCCTTCTAAAACTGAAGTTCGATATAGATAACAAAATCAGATCTAGATAACAAAATCTGATCATCGTGGGCACTACTCACATAATGGTTAATGTGTCTTCATATGAACGTGTGTGAATATCATGCATCGTATAACGAAAAGTTCGCGTTTACGCTAATACGATACGAAAAGTCCGATGATCCGAAAAGAGGTGATGGTTAAAGACAGAACTGAGTTACTGCTTGCGGTTAATCAATTGACGTTGGTCTGTTAGAGATAAACCTGTTGAAGGTACGTGCGACAGGAACGCATGGAGGTTGTTTTGGGATCTCCACCTATATCCTTACCGCATCTCTGGCAAACATATTTAATATTTACGAAGTTCGATACATTTTTGCGCGGAATTTAATGTGATTTATTGGACGACGGTGCTTTTTGTGCACGTCGTGTTGCAAGCTTGCATTCCGGTATAAAAACACTAAGAGTCCAGTTACTGCCCTTCATTAAGGATAAAGTGTAGTTTAAATTGGATCACATGCCATCTGTGTGCCCTCCTTTGTATTTTGTAAGCACATGGCCGAGTTTTCACAAAGTTTTTGTATTCAGAAACACAACTTTCGGTAGAAAAGGCAGACCAGTATATAAGTAAATAATTAAGTACTCACTATTTAGTTTCATTGGTTCTCTTTTGTTTCATTCGTGTTTATAACAAAAATGTAGCATTTTGACATTAGTGTTATGGCAAATGTGCTATAATTTTAGCAGAGTTGTAGATTGCACATACTGTTATGGGATTATTTGGAAATGTTATTACCATTTATGGAATACTGTCCTTGGGAAATCAAGTTCCAAAACACAAGACCTGGGTACAACCTTTTGGAATGCACTGAATGAGCACTTTATAAACATGACTATGAACAATGCAATGGGAAGGTGATTGTTGACTATTTTGTTACACCAATTAGGTGGGAGGAATGGAAGGAACAGAAAACTTTCATAAGGTGTTTTAATGTCATTACTGTGTTTGCTGAAGGATATATGTGATTGTATTAATGAATTTATAAGATTTTTCCTTGTATTTAGAAATGCTTTAGTACATCTCCCATCTGTTATACATTAGATGAGGTTAATACATTTTATTTTAGGAAGTATGAATGAACAATGAGATCTACAATTTGGAAGTAACACAATGTTGATAGATGCTGTGTAGGCTTAGGTACATGGTTACAGCACTTTACATTTTTTCAGTTTCAAGATGAACCATAGTAGCATCAGTCATACTAATAAACTGATAATACTTACTTACTCCATGGTGCAGAGTCCTTCTTGAGAAGCTAACTGGTTTGCAGCTAGTCAAGAAAATCCCCACCTTTCACGGAAACCGGGGGTTCATTACCGCACTCACAAGCGTCCGCCACCTATCTCTATCCTGGGCCCGCCCAATCCAGTCCATATACCCACATCCCACCTCCTGGAGATCCATCCTAATATTATCCACCCATCTACGC
>Ga0123354_10021684_pt1 | contig 10123 bp, 9 predicted proteins | sample TergutLab28metaG_2_FD_97872 | JGI IMG/M metagenome (GOLD analysis project Ga0123354, IMG submission 97872) | Labiotermes labralis P4 segment gut microbial communities from Petit-Saut dam, French Guiana - Lab288 P4 | ecosystem: Host-associated > Arthropoda: Insects > Digestive system > Gut ...
AGTGTCATTGTAATAATAAAATCCTTCCGATCGCCCTATGGCCCTGGTGTCGACTCAGCCTCTAACAGAAATGAGTACCAGGAGTATTTCCTGGGGGTAAAGGCGGCCGGTGTATAAGGCTGACAACCTACCACCATCCTGTGCCGTTGTCACGAAATCGGGGAACCCCAACTTCCCAAGAATCCTCAGGGCCTGTCCGGGCCTGTAATGGTACTGCTTTACCTTTGCTACTAAAATGGATTAATACTTGTGTCCTTGAAAACAACCATGAGGCTACAGTGTAAATAACTTGCATCATTCTAGTAATTAGACAACTGTAAACGTTATGTTCATTATATTGTGGAATGCTAAATCAGATCAGTGAATCTTTTGTGAACACCGGATTACATTCGGTGCAGTGCAGTGTACCGTACTTATACCGCCATTTTCCACCGTAGATGATTTCTTGCAAATTAAATTAATAATCCTGGATTTGTGGTAAAACTTCTCTGTTCTCTTGTCTAATTTCATGCCTATGTACGTCGGTCTTTACTGCTGGTTGTGTAGGAGGGAATGGAGGGCTAATGAAAATTCCGTATACTCCTTAAGAAAGTGTTACCACATCCTCGGGATATCGTGGATGTTGGTGTAAACAAGTAGGGCAGCAGATATCATTGCATTTTACTCATATCCTAATTGTATTTTGGTTTAAAATAATGTAGTTCTTGGAGGTGATACGACAGAAACGATCTAAACATTCAGAGTGAATGCATTTTTACCTAACCGGAAACAGTTTATAGAGGACTGCGTGTTATTGCATTAGGGATTTCAGAGATGAAAAAGACAAGTGTCTGTTTTATTTTAGGATTTGTATGGTTTATCTTTATTATTTGTATAATGAAGTAACAAATGCACAATTGATCAACAGTTTATTATACCTTTCTTTATTACACTGCCCCTGTTTCTACGCTAATGCGTCATCTTCAGGGAACTCGTAGTCAGTACCTGCTAAGTTACGTAAGAATCTGATTTCTGTATTGGTGATATATTATAAAAACTTTGCATATATTTGTTGTTAATATTTAAAATCATTAAATATGTTAAAAGAAGGGCAGTGTAATAAAGAACAGTAGAATAAATTGTTGATCAATTGTGCACTTATTGGTTCATTATGCAGACAAGTGCATAGTTTAAAACTTTTTTTCTTAAAATTGTAGTACAAGAAAGCTATGAATAAAAAAGTGTTGCTCATTTCTTCCAGATAAAGGAGGAAAATCGTGAACAAGGAAAAACTTCGAACAGTCACATATTCTCAGTCCTGATGATAGATTTTCTGGGTTGATGATATTGATAAATATCATATTATAAATTCAGAGTTGGACTCTGAGGGATGCAGTTGCGTCTCTAGTATAATGGTAGGCGATCGTAATGCTGAATACATCAATGTTTCTACTTTGTTTTTGAGGAAAAGTAAATGAAGTTAACACAGACAATCCCTGAGGAATATAACAGGCGGTTACCATGAGCTTCTCCACCTGAGTGTAGTCTACTCATACTAGCGTAGTGTGTAGCCTTGGGAAGCCAAAATATACACTTAGTATGTAGACTGATGCTGTGGCCTTAGAAAGGTGGAGGGTTTGATTGTTGGCTGAGTTATACAAGTTTTTGTTACATTTCCTTAGTATGATAAAAGGTAAAGGTAAAGTGATCCCGTTACAGGCCCGGTGTGGCCCAGAGAGTGGGTAGAGGTATAGCTCTACTCTTCCATGACCGCGGCACTAGAAAGGGTGAGTGGTCAGCAGCACACCCCGGCCTACTTTACCCCCGGGAAAGACCCGGTACCCATTTTACAGGAGGCTGGGTGGACCCCAGGTTCGGTCTGACGGGCGGAGAATCTCGTTCCCACCGGGATTTTTTTAAATTACAACTTTATTGATCCTTCAGTACACAAATACAATGGTGCATGGAATATATCTCAGTCAAATATTGTTAACGGACTATTGTCCTTGTGTTCGAATTGCATTTTTCGTTTGTTACTCTAGGTCCTTAGGAGAACGTCGTTATAGTGGCGACGTCATCGGTCGGAGAAGTCCTTGCAGGTATGGTACTGTGACTCAATTATCCTGCAGCTAGAGGGAACACAGTATCTCTAGGCGATGTATGTCGGAGATTATTGTATCTCCAAGTAATTCCCAACTTTTGTTTGCCGGCGATTTGTTTGATATGCTTTCCATCGGGTACGCCTCATGAAATCAGCGTAGTCGATGGTCGATACTCGGTGCCAGTGTTGTGTACGGTAATATATCATGTAGGCGAGGATCCACAAAATTGCCTGGTGCATCTGTGGTGCTCAAAAGTGAAAACTCGGACGGACGGTCCACTCCGGTTGAATGTACTTCGGGACCATGCGAAGGATGATCGCTATTCTGGAACGGGTCCACCTCCAAATGTCGGCCCCTTCGCTACACTCAGTCAGTCTGTGAATCAGAGTGTCTACTCGACCGCAATGTTGGCAATTGTTCGTGGTACTTCGTTGTATCTTGGCTAGTCGGTCGTTGGTCGGCATGAGATCATGAATAATCATAAACCAGGATGCTTTAAGTTCCTCCGATGACCATACTGCATGTAAGTTCCCCCACACCTTGGACCACGGGGTGGTAGGGTGTTGTGTCATGATCCGTACGTCCCGTGCCCCTTTCAGTGCCAATGCCATACTGTGTAGTGAGGCGTAGATACGTGTGCGGAAGCATCGGGGGACCTCATCGTGTTCAGGAGGCGTAATGTAGGCCATGTTGACGGTGTACACGTACCGGTAAGCTAGTTTAGTGGGGAACTTTGTGGCATGCGGTGGGTTTGCCTGCCTGCCAGTGAGGTTCCAGGTCTATAACCATGCTGCAGTCACCGTTCCATTCCGTTGGCCTTGCAGGTACATACGATATAGGAGAAGCGCCATACACTTCGTCTCAATATCCGGCATCTCCCATCCTCCCATTTGTGTTGGTCGTTGTAGTGTTGATACAGACACCCGGAAGGCTGTTCCTCTCCAGATATACCATTTAATGGCGGTTGTCAGTTGTTGTGTGTATGTGTTTGGGGCCGACAAGATTGGGCGGGATACCAGATTTTGGACAGGAGAAAAGTGTTGACATAACACAACCGTGTTGCCAGGCAAGGGCCCCGCGTGTAGGCTCGCTTTACCTGCGCTCGCGGCTTCCCTGTTAATCGTGCCCAGGTGTTTTTCATCTTTTGCTCAATTGTGCCCCAGAAAGTGACGCCTAATATGGTCACATGGGGAAGATATGCGATCTCCAAGACGGTCTCCTGTGTACACCAGCTTCCTACCGCGAGGTCCTTAGATTTTCGAGGGTTGAGGCGGGCACCTGATGCTCGTTCATATAGGTGGATGGCTTCCTCTATAATGGCGAAGTCAGCAGCAGAGGTCACAAAAATGATCACGTCATCGGCATAAGCCACCACCTATGTGGGGCGTGTGCGGCATTCTATTTTTATACCTCGTAGTTTTAGGTCCAGAAGGCGAAGGAATTGGTGGAGACACATAGTATAGACGGCCATACTCATCGGACACCACTGCCGCACTACGCAGCGAATTGGTATGGGTCCGTACTGATGGCCATTTATCTGAACTGAGGACGTAGCACCTTCATACATCCTCTTGATAAAGGCGTTTGCAATGCCGTATCCCTGGAGTGTTTGAAACAGGTAATTGTGGGCGATACTATTGAAAACATATTTAAAATCAAGGGAAAACACCCGTAACGGTATCCTGCTTTCCTCATACGCGATGATGTCACGTAGCGTTGCCACCGCGTCAATGATCGTATTTCCGGAGACCCCACAGAATTGGGTCTCCATTAGATGATCTGCCAACATTGGACGCAAGCGTTGTGCGATAATACGAGCAAGAATCTAGTAGTCAGAGTTGAAGAGTGTGATGGGGCGGTAGTCTTCTGATGTTTGTTTCCCTTGCGCTTTCGGCAGGCAACTATCACACCTCGTTTTTGTTGCTGCGATGTGTTTCTTGCCCAGAACATTTGGTTGATGACCCCACACTGGTCGTCTTTTATGATTGTCCAGTTGTGTGAATAGAATTCGCGGCCTGGTCCATCGTTCCCAGGTGCCTTTTTCCGCCCGCCCGCTTGTATGGTTCGGTATATCTCCGTTGGCTCAAATGGCGACTCGAGCATTCCCTCATACGAAGTATGCTGCTCGCAGCGGACTACCTCCACCAATTTTTCCACGCTGGCATCGTTCACCTCTATTCTGTCGCACATGTTCCGTAGAAAAGTTGTAAGAGTCTGTGCTATTCCGCTCGGTGTCGTATGCACCTGCCTGTTCCATCTCTCAATATATGGTCCGCTCTGCACGCCGCCGTTTCGTCTGAAAGATGTGGTATATCGTCGGCTGGTCTCAATCTGGTCTATCAGCATCATTATTGTCATCAAGAATTTTCTGTGGCCTTCTGCTGTGCAGTCGCAAAATTTTTTCTTTTAGACGGTTTAAAGCAGGTAACGTTTGGTCGCTGTGGCCCGTTCTCTGCAGTACATCATATATATGCATTCGTATGAATGATTCTCCATCACACAGTGGTCCCTTCGGCGCTCGGCTTGTTCACGTTGGTATAGTTGTCGTATTTTTTTTACAGAGGCGGTCCCACCACATTGTTAGGTTAGGAAAGTGCCCTTTCTGCCGTTGTAGTTGTCCCAATAGAGTTCTCAACATCTCCGTGCATGCGTTCTCAGTTATTACAGCGCTGTCCATTTTCCATAGCCCGCGTCCTCTCCGCGTAATTGGTAGGTCAATTGATATTAGTAGACATACGGCGAGGTGATCAGTAAACGGTGCTACAATGGCCTCCACGCCCAGTTTCCTCTCGAGTAGTTCTCGTGTGGCGTAAATTCGGTCAATCCTGTTTGCTCCGGACGCGGAATAGTGAGTGTAAACTTTGCGTGTGGGGTTGCCCTGCCAAGTGTTTTTTAATGCAAGGCCATGCACCAATTCCACTAATGTTTGCCTGTAGGTGAAGCCGCCGGTAGTGTCCGAAGCCTCCAACATACATTTGAAATCCCCATCCACTAATATATGGCCCGTTTCACCAGTAAGCAGATAAGGCAGTTCACTAGTGAAGAAACGCTCGCGTTCCTGCTTTATCGCTCTGCCAGATGTGGCGTACACATTAATTATCCAGATCTCTCTGAATTTGGTTGCCATAGTGCGTCCAGGCGAACTCATAATGATATTCTCTTGATTAATTCCATCCCTCGCGACGTTGGCGGTAGCACTTCTATTGGCGCCGATGTTATATTGTGTGGTGTATCCCTGTAAGTCATTGAGGACGTGGTAGTTGACCTCTTCTACTAGGAGGATGTCTATATCTTGGCGCCTGAGTAATGCGTCGAGCATCGCTATTCTCGTGGGAGATGTCGTGCCATTTATGTTTAAAGTGACAAATTTGATTGAGGCCATCAGGTCGAACTGCGGAGGGGAGTGGGCGAGGGGTCGACGATGGTTTCTATACTTTGTCCTCATTACGTTGCGCTACTCTCATTCTACTCCTCGTCCGTTTCCGTCGTATTGCAGCGCTTTTTTTCCAATTTTATCTTTTTATTTCGGGATGGGGTTTGTCCCGGATCGTCCGTTTTAGGGTCTTCATCCGGAGGGTTGGTTGCGCTGTCCGCGGGCACTGCGTCCTCGTTGTCTAGCCCGTCTGTACCTCCGACGTCTGTCACCATTTCCTGTCTGGTGCCTTCTTCTCCCTGCGTGCTTGCATGCAGGGGTTGCACAGTCTGTTTGGTTGGCCTATCGTCAAGTGCCGTCATTTCTTCGTCCACGGTTATCACTTCTTGGGGGTCAGTACAGGTTGTGAAGTCGACTGGGTTTGCGTCCTCGTCCTGGGGCGTCAGATCATGCCTTCGTTGGTGAGTGGGTCCTGTTGTTTCCCATCAATATCTAGCGGAGCGTTTGTGGGCTTCAGGTCGTCGACAGTAGATGAAACTCCCGATGCCTGGTAATGCGATGCGCTCTGGGGGACCACCTCAATTCGATTGTCAACAGTGCCATGCCGGTTGTGGGCGCCTTTGGCCGCGACATGGGCCGATGTATTGGGGGTCGAATCTGATGTTACCATACTTCCTCCACGCCTTCTGGGGCATGCCTGATTTATATGTCCACTGTCCCCACACCCGTAACATGTAACCTGCTGGCCGTCATAAGACGGTAATGCTCTGTGCCCTGCAATGTTCATTTTGGACGGAAGGTGTTTGGCCAATTTCATCACGTTCACTTTAACCCCGTTAGCTACCTTATAGTAGTATGCTTTAGGCCATATTTCATCCTGGATCGAGACAATTTCCCCATATGATGCTAATGCTGCTCGAATGGATCTTTCAGTCACTTCTGGGGGCAGGTTGGCAATTCGAATACGCCGCGTTACCATGCTGGCCACCTCTAGACGTACTATTGATATTTCCCTGTCACATGTCTGTGTTCAGCACTCCCATTCGTAGACTGCAGAATGTGCTGTATGTTTATGTCATCTACGAATTTCAGAAATACGTGTCTTTTTATCCCATCAATCTGTACCATAGTTAACGATTGTTCCGATACCTGCAGCTGGTCATGAATCTATTCATATATTTCATAAACTGAAATACGTGGACTAGTAGGGTAAAAAATACATAACATTGTATGTTGTCGTTCTGCCATGGTCGTCTGTTTAAGCACTACACCACACTTTGTAAACACTCGACGGACTCAGCTATTACTTTCACTGCACTTCGCAACGTAAACAATACAACACACACCGACAACCTTTCTCCTTGCCTGCTCGTTGTAGACTGATACGATCCCGGACCGTCCAGTCCGTAGTCAGTCGCTATACCGACTGAGCTACCCGGCCCACTATATGATAATACTGTAATAAATTAAGGACAGAATTTGTCGAGTGTGTTTAGGTCAGTCTGTTTATTAACGCTTTGTACAGTTGTTTTCTGTAAGTTATTTAATCCAATACCTTGTCATAGACAACTCACCGTGTTTCTTCACCGTATATCTGTAAGTTGGTATCACTCATACCAAAGTAGGATCTCCTATCATAAGTTAGATCGATACTGGTATCCATTTATCAGCCCTTTTTCAAACTGCACAATACTTCCGGTTTCTTATTCAATTAGTATGCTGTAATTAACGTGGAATCTAGAGGAAGGCATCTTGGTTTTGTCGGCAGCTGAGACTAGGTCAGCTGTAGGCCATCAGAATACCCCCAAGTGAGAATGAAATGTTTGAACTGAGTGGAAATTTTGTATGTATTTTTATTGGAACTGTTATTATAAATTCTGATAGGGAAAATTTGTTAATTATAAGACAGGACAGGCGTGTGTGGATAGACATGTAATACTTAGTGGAGGACAAGTGTATTTTAACTTAGCCAGGAACCTAAAATACATATTAGTTTCCGAGAACATTTTGTTGAAATCTCATAATTCGTTACCAATTTGCATGTTTCTTTTGTGTAGTTGCTCTGTAAACTACGTAAAGTTAATTGGTTTACTCTGGGGAAAGTGTTGTGTCCTTTGCTTGTGACCAGTAACCATGTATTCCAGACAAAGTACACTGGACTGAAGTGCAGTCGAGTTTTGAGCGTCTAACATAATATGGTCTACAGTTACCTGTTCTGTGTGGTTAGCGCTCTGATTAATTGTGGCCTAAGTTTGTTGCAAGCTAAACACCTAGCAGATGGCGGCCTGTGGGCAGAAGGTAATGCTGGATAGAGAGAAACACACGTTTTTACAGTAGCTATATGTTTTCCTAATACCGTCGTAGGAAGTGTTATCGGACTGCTTCCACGGTGTACAGGTCAACTACATTACCTTCCGCAAACGACGGCAGTTTGCTAGTACAGGCAACTCGTCCTGCTGCAGAACAGCCGAACGCCATGCAATTGCGAAAGTCCAACCCCAAGCAGAATGTGTCCCCGCTGGAAAGCTGTATTTTTCAGCAGGGTAGTTCAACGTTTGGAATACAAGTCTCAAGTCAGTAAAATGTTTTATTAACCAATAAGCACGACCATTCCAATCTCATATACTGGTTTTCTTCTCCACTACTACTTGTTTCAGCTGGCTACATCTGATATCATCAGACCTACGAAATGATGGCTGAGGTAGCATTCCGAAACATCTAGTAGTTGTGAATAAAATCAATATATATTAAATCTGTATAATTTTGTTTATCGGTTAATGAAGCACTTTAACGATAACAGTGCACATTGTGGCGATGTCACCTTAGATCTCAAAACATTGTCTAGATCCCTGCCTGTCCTAGAATCTCTAGACCTCCACGTTGACAGTGGTGACTAAATAAAGTATTGTGACCTCACACTGTTATAAAACCTGAGGAAATTCATGTAAAGTATGAGATAAAAAAAATGACGCGTTGTGTAGATCACGTGATGTACTGATTCGGATGACCCTTCCAATAATGCATCATAACAGTCACCTCCAGGGTGAGATATAATAAAACAATATAAACTAGTCATGATGTAATTCATACTTGAAATTTCCCTTTCTTCACAAGTTCAGCAGTGTATTATTAGCGAGGAATATATGCTACTCAAATTTAAAAAATTTAACGTTTTCTGCCTTTTGACAATAATGTTCGTAGGAAGCTAAAATTAATTATTTACTTAATTAATTATAGACAAAATATTCAAGAGGGAGTACTTCCAGAAATAGTCCATTGTCCAGGGCCTATATTATTAATTAAAACAGATCAAGAGTTAAAAACACCTTGATACCTTCTCTGTGCAGTTTGACTATGCAATACATTCCTCGGTGAAACTTTATAATTCAAGAATTGGGAAAGTTTGACGGTATAAAGATACCGACGTACAGCACTTTCTGTTTGAAAGGTTGGTAAACTAAATGAGTATCGAATTTGCCGGTACGGCTAGTATAATTCCGGTATACCACTGAAATGCGGAAATTACTTATCTCCTCTACTGTAATGTAGAAAACACGTAAATATTTTTCATAAAAGGATTACTTTATGTTATACAAAAATCGTATTGCGTGTTGGCTAAAATACCTACAGTGGATATCCGGTGCTAACCCAGCTATTTGAAGTGTGTGTTTGAGGGAGACAGGGAAAGAGGATACCAACGTGAAATATGTTCCACAGCATCCAATTAAATGTAAGTTCAAATTATCACAGTTTAAGGTGGTTATCCCGTTGTGTGCCATATTCCTGTACAACGCGACTAATTTTTTGTGTTCTTAAACCCATATGTTTTGACCCACATCGCTCAGCTTCAGGAAAAATACGTGTAACACACTTGATTGTCAGAATACATTACTTTCCGTGAATACTGCGATCTGAGTCAACAAATTTATTACAGTCTCACATTATGTGTTAAAATCCTTCTTAAAAGAATCATTAAAAGCAAGTGGTGTAACGTATTGTCGCCACGCGATGTGCCTGAATTGGAAGACATGACGTCTGTTGTTATATCCCAGAGATACAGCAACCTCGTTATCAGGCTGCAGGTATCTGTGCTTGGTGTTGCAAGTGTGGCAGTTTTGTTTCGACTTAATTTATGCCTTCGACATTTTTCCTTATTCCTTGCCCATTAATTATGTCATTGTGTTTCGCTAATAATTTACCCACAGGCAAGCCTCTTGTCAAAGTTTTTTAATTTTCTCCTTCAATTACTACACTATGAAATCTTGGTGTCCCTTGTGACTGTATCTTAGGGACATCACTATAGATATTAATTCTGTCCGAATTTCCGTATGTAACTCCAGTTTTGTTCTGTTTGCAGGTGATTTAAAATTCTTCCTTGACCCTAGGAATGTTGAGGACTGTAAACCATTGAAGTTCCATTTCGACGGTGTTCAAAATTGGGGCTTGGACAAAGGCATGAAACAGAATGTAAACAAAACTACATTTACACTTTTTACTCTCAAAGCAAATGGCATAAATGTCGATTGTAAATTAGACTGTACTCATATTGCTCGTTATCAGTGTGTAAAGAACATCGGTTCATTGTAGACACCGTAGCTCCATTTCCTAATCATGTAGACCATACAGTTAAGCAAGCTTTAAAAATGTTATGGTTCATCCGTTATGTTAC
>Ga0123354_10021686_pt1 | contig 10123 bp, 7 predicted proteins | sample TergutLab28metaG_2_FD_97872 | JGI IMG/M metagenome (GOLD analysis project Ga0123354, IMG submission 97872) | Labiotermes labralis P4 segment gut microbial communities from Petit-Saut dam, French Guiana - Lab288 P4 | ecosystem: Host-associated > Arthropoda: Insects > Digestive system > Gut ...
TCTACATCCTGCGCACCGGCAGCAGCATGGACGCCAGCGACTACGGCGGCACCTACGACCGCAGCACGGTCGATAAAACCGCGCGCGTGGTGGTGACGGTGGAGTACAACATCGTGGAGCGGTGAGCGCGGCGGGCTGAAATATGAAGAAGGAACTGATCCAGAAGCTGCACAGGAGCTTCGAGGGCTGCGCACACCAGCGTGACGGCGTGGAGTTCTGGCTCGCGCGGGAACTGCAGGCATTGCTGGGCTATAGCGAATGGCGCAACTTCGTCTTTGTCATCGACAAGGCAAAAACAGCTTGTCAGAACGCGGGGCAAAACCCCGGCGATCATTTTGTTGACGTCAACAAAATGATCAATCTCGCCAAGGGCGCGCAGCGCGAGGTGGACGATCTGGCCCTCACCCGCTACGCCTGCTACCTGATCGCCCAGAACGGCGACCCGCGCAAGGACGCCATCGCCTTCGCCATGACCTACTTTGCGGCGCAGACACGCAAGCAGGAACTGATCGAGACGCGGTTGGCCGAATGGGAGCGGCTGCAAGCGCGCGAAAAACTCTCGCTGTCGCAAAAGGAACTCTCCGGCGTGCTCTACGAACGCGACGTCGACAGCCCCGGCATCGGACGCATCCTGAGCAGGGGCGATGCAGCGCTGTTCGGCGGGCAGACCACGCAGGACATGAAGAACCGGCTGGCCGTTCCCGACGGCCGCCCGCTGGCCGACTTCCTGCCCACCATCACCATCAAGGCCAAGGACTTCGCCAACGAAATCACCAACACCCAAGTCAAGCAACAGGATTTGCGCGGCGAACCCGGCATCACGCGGGAGCATGTGAAGAACAATCACGACGTGCGCAAGCTCCTCACCGACCGCGACATCGTGCCGGAAAATCTGCCCCCCGCCGAGGATGTGAAAAAGCTGGAACGGCGCCTGAAATCCGAGGAAAAGAAGTTGCCAAAGCAAACGCCGCGCTTGAGCGGGCCGGACAAACGCGGGAGCGCGTGACCCAAAATCGTGACCTGACTGCGGCTTTCCATGTCCCTCTTCGTTGCCGTCTTCGGCATTTATCTGCTGGCCAATTTCTGGCTGCTGGCCCGCCTGTTTTTTGCCTTGCAAGGGGCAGGTATTTTCCGCGCGCTGGCCTGCCTGCTGGTTTTGCTGGCCTTTTGCGCCTACCCGCTCACGCGGTCGCTGGAAGGCAACGCGTGGCCCGCCCGGCTGGTGGCGGTGGTCGGCTCGCTCTGGATTTCGCTGGCCCTGTATTCGATCCTTCTCCTGCTGGCAGTCGATGTTTTCCGCCTGCTGAACCGCGTGTTCCACTGGCTGCCGCAATTGAGCAGCGGCGCGCCCGCCGTGCGCTACGCCGTTTGCGCGGCGGTGGCCAGCGGCACGCTGCTGATTTCGGCGGCCGGCTGGATCAACACCACCATTCCGGTCACGCGCGAGGTGGAATTGAACCTCCCGGCGCGCCCCGGCGCCCCGCTGCAAGGGCGGACGCTGACCGTTGCCGTGCTCTCCGACATTCACCTCGGGCGCGTGGTTTCCGCCGCGTATTTTTCAAAACTCATCGACGCGATCGCGCCGCGCAACCCCGACCTGGTGCTGTTTGCCGGCGACATCCTCGACGACTACGCCGGCCTGGACGAAAGCGCGATGACCCAGGCCCTGCAACGCCTGCACCCGCCGCTGGGAATCTGGGGCATCCTGGGCAACCACGAATACATTTCCGGCGACGCCAGCCAAAGCATGGAAATCTTGCAGCGGTGCGGAATCCGCATGTTGCGCGACCAGTGGGCCGCGCCCGGAAACGAGCTGCTGCTCGTCGGACGCGACGACTACGCCAAACAACGCTTCTCCGGCCAGCCGCGCGCCAGCCTGCCGGAGATCATGGCGACGATTCCCGAAAACCTGCGCGCCCTGCCGGTGATCCTGCTCGACCACGAGCCGCTGCACCTCGAACAAGCCGAAGCCGCGGGCGTGGCGCTGCAACTTTCCGGGCACACGCACGGCGGGCAGTTGTTCCCGCTCAATTACATCGTCGCCGCGATTTACGAAAACCCCCACGGCCTGTCGCAACGCGGCGCCACGCGCTACTGGGTTTCCAGCGGCGCCGGCACCTGGGGCCCACGCGTGCGCACCGCCGGCAGGCCGGAAATCGTGCTGCTCAAGATAAGGTTCGGTTCCTGATCCACGCGCCCGTTGCAGCGCGTGGACACGGCGGGCAGGGTAAGCGATAACCGATGCAGCCTAAATTCCGCGCCCATCACTGCTCCGCCACCACCATCAACAACGACGAATCGAACATGGCTTGCGGTGAGATGATGGTTTCTTCCAGCGGCACGTTATTGCCGTAGCGCTCTTGCAGTTTCTGTTTGACGGCTGGCGCTTCGAGGTTGAACTCCCTGATTTTTTGCAGTTTCCCGATTTGCAGGCCGAGCGCGCGGTCGTAGATTTTCCAGACCAGCTCCGAGCAGTAAATGCGCTCGTCCGACCATTCAAAAGTCAGGTCGTAAGGCTTCCCTGCGAATTTGGCAGCCGTTTTGCGCAATTTTTTCAGAGCTTCCGGCGTCAGGGTTTCCTGCGCGGTTTTCAGGCGTTTGACCACGTAGTGTCCGCCCGTGCCGCGGGCGATCCATTCGGCCAATGGGGTCGCGGTCACCCTGGCGGATGCTTCAAAAACATAGGGCTTGCCCTGCCGGAGCAGGACGATGCCCATGTGGCTGTAGCGCGAGCCGGTGGCCTGCTGGATGGCCTGGCTTTGCCCGGAACGCGAAGTCTGAAAAACGATGTCGCCCTCATGAACCTCGGGCAGCGCGCGCGAGCAGCCGCTGGCGCCGAGGCAGGCCAGCAAGAGAAAACCAAGGGCCAGCCGCAACCACGCCGACCCGCGCGGCGGGCAAAAGAGATGCGTGAGATTCATGGCGTTCCTTCAAGAGACCGCGCCCGCCAACGCGCCAGCAGCAGCGCGTTGCCCATCACGCTGACCGAGGACAGCGCCATGGCCGCGCCGGCCACCATCGGGTTGAGGTAGCCCAGGGCTGCCAGCGGGATGCCCGCCACGTTGTAGATGAAGGCCCAGAACAGGTTTTGCCGGATCTTGGCGCCGGTGCGGCGGGCGATGTCCAGCGCGGCGGGCACCAGCAGCGGGTCGCCGCGCATCAGCGTGATGCCGGCGGCGTGCAGCGCCGCGTCGGCGCCGCCGCCCATGGCAATGCCCACGTCGGCGGCGGCCAGCGCGGGCGCGTCGTTGAAGCCGTCGCCCACCATCGCCACCCTTGCGGGCGCGCCGCCGGGGGCGGACTTATGCAGCGCCGCCTTGAATTGGGCAATCACCGCCGCCTTGCCCGCGGGCAGCACGCCGGCCAGCACTTCACCGTTTTCCGGTTGCAGGCCCAGCCGCCGCGCCATCGCGCGGGCGGCATCCAGGCTGTCGCCCGAAACCATGACGCAGCGGATGCCCTGCGCGCGCAATTGGGCGATGGCCTCCGGCGCGCCCGGCCTGGGTTCGTCGCCAAAGGCCAGCAGCGCCAGCAGCTCGAGCGCGCTGCCACCCCCACTGCCATTCACGCGCCGCGCCAACGCGGAAAGCGTCGCGCCCGGATAGGCCCGGCGCAAAGCGCTTTCGGACGCATCCAGCTCAAGACCCGCCTCGCGCAGCCACGGCAGGCTGCCCAGCAGCAGCGTCTGGCCTTCCACCTGCCCTTGCACGCCCTGCCCCGGCAGCGCGTGCATGTCCTGCGGCGCGGCAAGCCGCACGCCGCGCGCACGCGCCGCCGCCAGCACCGCGCGCGCCAGCGGATGTTCGCTGCCGCTTTGCAGGCTGGCGGCCAGGCGCAGCGCCTCGCCTTCAGCGCAGCCCGGCAGGGGCGTCAGATGCAGCAGGCGCGGCTGGCCGGTGGTGAGAGTGCCGGTTTTGTCGAAAGCCATCATCGCCACCCGCTGCGCCAGCTCCAGCGCCTGGCCGTCCTTGACCAGAATGCCGGCCCGCGCCGCCGCGCCGGTGCCCGCCACGATCGCCGTGGGCGTGGCCAGCCCCAGCGCGCACGGGCAGGCGATGACCAACACCGCCACCGCGCGCACGACCGCCGTTTCCACCCCCGCGCCCGCCAGCCACCAGCCGGCCAGCGTCAGCAGCGCAAGCGCCAGCACCGCCGGCACGAACACCGCCGCCACCCGGTCCACCAGCCGCTGCACCGGCGCCTTGGCCGCCTGCGCGTCCTCCACCAGCGCGATGATGTGCGCCAGCACGCTTTGCGCGCCCGCCGCCGTCACGCGCAGCACCACCCGGCCCGCGCCGTTCACGGCGCCGCCGGTCAGCTTGTCGCCCACGGTTTTGGGCACCGGCAGCGGCTCGCCCGTGAGCAGCGATTCGTCGGCCTGCGTCGCGCCTTCCTGCACCACGCCGTCGGCCGGAATGCGTTCGCCGGGCCGCACCGCAAGCAGGTCGCCCGCGCGCAGTTCGTCCACCGGCAGATCGCGCTCGCCGTCCCAATCGATCAGGTGCGCCACCTCCGGCCGCAGCCGCCGCAAGGCGCGAATGGCGGCGCTGGTCTGGCGCTTGGCGCGCGCTTCCAGCCATTTGCCCAGCCGCACCAGCGTGATGACCACGGCGGCGCTTTCAAAATACAAGTGCGCCGGCCCGCCATGCCCCGGCGCCAGCCACAGCCACAGCGAAAGCGCCCAGGCCGCGCTGGTGCCCACGGCCACCAGCAGATCCATGTTGCCGCTGCCCGCCTTCAGCGCGTGCCAGCCCGCCCGGTAAAAGCGCGCCCCCAGCACGAATTGCACCGGCGCGGCCAGCAGGCACTGCGTCCACGGAGGCAGCGCCCAATGGATGCCCCACGGCAGCGGCAGCGGCAGCAACAGCATCGGCGCCAGCAGCGGCAGGCACAGCACCGCGCCCAGCGCCACCGGCGCCAGGCCAGCCCAGGGCGAGGCGCGCGCATCGTCCTGCAAGGCCGCATCCGCCGCGCGCGGCTCGTAGCCCGCATCGCGCACCGCGCGTTTGAGGCGCGGCGTCATCTCGGCGGCATCGCCGGTGAATTGCACGCGCGCGCTTTCGGTCGCCAGATTGACGGCAGCCTCCCGCACCCCCGGCACCTTTTGCAGCGCCCGCTCCACCCGCGCCACGCAAGACGCGCAAGTCATCCCGCCCACGCCCAGATCGAGCGTGGCCAATGCCTCATGCTCCACGGATGCCATGGGTCAAGTGTGAACCTTTCGCAAAAAGATGGGAAAACCCGCCGCCAGCAAGCCCTCTTGCCGCGCAAGCAATGAAATTGATAGCTGCTTGCCGGTGATGGGCATGCATTTCAGATATAAAAGTATCTGAAAATCATACCAAGCACCGGGATATAGCTATTGAAACAATAGTTTCCTCTCCTTGTCATTTTCCTATGCTTCTTTCCCCGCCCCACGCCCAACGCCTTCCGGGATTGCCATAATCCCCGCATGACCATCACGATCAAGGACGCAGCGGAGGTTGCCGCGATGCGGGTTGCCTGCCGGCAGGCCGCTTTGGTGCTGGACGCGATTGCGCCGCACGTCAAGCCCGGCATCACCACGCTGGAAATCGACCGCCTGTGCGCCGCCGAGATGGCGCGGCAAGGCACGCGCTCGGCCACCATCGGCTACCAGCCGCAGGGTTATCCGCCTTACCCCGGCCACGTGTGCACTTCGGTCAATCACGTGATCTGCCACGGCATTCCCTCAGAGCGCAAGCTCAAGAAGGGCGACATCGTCAACGTCGATGTCACCGTCATCACGCCCGAAGGCTGGTATGGCGACACCAGCCGCATGTTCGAGATCGGCGCCTGCTCCATTGCCGCCCGGCGCCTGTGCGCGCTCACGTATGAGGCGCTGTGGCTCGGCATCGCGCAGGTGCGCCCCGGCGCGCATCTGGGCGACATCGGCCACGCGATCCAGCAGTTCGTCGAGGGGCATGGCCTGTCGGTGGTGCGCGAGTTTTGCGGCCACGGCATCGGCCGCCGCTTTCACGAAGAACCGCAGGTGCTGCACTACGGCAAGCCGGGCACCGGCCCCCGGCTGGAGCCAGGCATGATCTTCACCATCGAGCCGATGGTCAACACCGGCCAGCCCGACATCCGCAGCCTGGCCGATGGCTGGACCATCATCACGCGCGACCACTCCCTGTCCGCGCAGTGGGAGCACACCCTGGCCGTCACGCCCACGGGCCATGAAGTGCTCTCGCTCTCGCCCGGCATGCCGCCCGCGCCCGCCTTCGTCAAGGGGCTGCCGCCGCCGCAGTGAGGCGCCTTAGTTTGCGATGAGCGCCGCCCTGCCCCCGCCCGCCTTGCAAGAGCTGCGCGACGCTTACCAGCGGCAAAAAACCGCGCTGCTGGCGGCCATGCTGGACGCATCCGGCGGCGCCCCGCGCGGCGTGCGCCCGGCGCTGGCGCGGCTGGCGCGCCTGACGGATGACGCGCTGCGCGCCCTCTGGCGCGCCTTGGGCCTGGATGCGCGGCTGGCGCTGGTGGCCGTGGGCGGCTATGGCCGCGGCGAGCTGTTTCCCTATTCCGACGTGGACGTGCTGCTGCTGCTGCCCGACGACGATGACGCCGCCGCCGCAGCCGCCCCGCCCGCCGCCCGCCAGCAGGCACTGGAAGCCTTTGTCGCCCACTGCTGGGACATGGGGCTGGAAATCGGCTCCAGCGTGCGCAGCGTCCGCCAGTGCCTGCACGCGGCGGCGGAAGACATCACCATCTGCACCGCCCTGTCCGAAGCGCGGCTGGTGGCCGGCTCGCGCGGTTTGTTCGCGCAGTTTTCGCGGCGCTTCGCGGCGCAACTGGACCCGCTCGACTTTCTGGTCGCCAAGCAACTGGAGCTGCGCCAGCGCCACGCCAAGTTCGAGGACACGCCCTACGCGCTGGAGCCCAACTGCAAGGAATCGCCCGGCGGCCTGCGCGACTTGCAAGTCATCCTCTGGACCGCCCGCGCCGCCGGCCTGGGCCAAAGCTGGCGCGAGCTGGGCCGGCGCGGCCTGGCCACCCCGCGCGAGGCGCGCCAGTTGGCGCGCAACCAGCGGCTGCTCAGCCTGATCCGCGCGCGCCTGCACCTGCTGGCCCGGCGGCGCGAAGACCGGCTGCTGTTCGACCTGCAAACCGCCGTGGCCGAATCGCTCGGCCTGCACAGCAGCTACACGCCCGAAGGGCGCCTCACCGAGCGCGCCGGCGAGCGGCTCATGCGCAAATACTACTGGTGCGCCAAGGCCGTGTCGCAGCTCAACCAGATCCTCATGCAGACCATCGAAGAGCGCCTGCGCAGCGCCCGCGCCCCGGCTCCCAAGGCGCGCCGCATCGACGGCGAATTTCTGGACAAAGGCGGCCTGCTGGAAGTTGCCGACGACGGCCTGTACCAGCGCAACCCCCGCGCCATCCTGCGCACCTTTCTGGTGTACCAGCAGGAGCTGGGCATCAACGCGCTTTCGGCGCGCACCCTGCGCGCCCTGTACGACGCCCGCGCCCTGATGGACGGGCGCTTTCGCGCCGACCCCGCCAACCGCGCCACCTTCGTGCAGATCCTGCAACAGCCCTCCGGCATCGTGCACGCCCTGCGGCTGATGAACCAGACCTCCGTGCTCGGGCGCTACCTGTGGGCCTTTCGCCGCATCGTCGGCCAGATGCAGCACGACCTGTTTCACGTCTACACCGTCGATCAGCATATCCTGATGGTGCTGCGCAACGTGCGGCGCTTCTTCATGCCCGAGCACGCGCACGAATACCCCTTCTGCTCGCAACTGGCCGCCGGCTGGGAGCCGCCCTGGGTCCTGTTCCTGGCCGCCCTGTTTCACGACATCGCCAAGGGGCGCGGCGGCGACCACTCCGAGCTGGGCGCGCGGCAGGCGCGCCTCTTTTGCCGCCAGCACGCCATCGCCCGGCCCGAGGCCGAACTGATCGAATTCCTGGTGCGCGAACACCTCACCATGAGCAACGTCGCCCAGAAGCAGGACCTGGCCGACCCCGAGGTCATCGCCCGCTTTGCCCACCGCATGGGCAACGAGCGCCGCCTCACCGCGCTGTACCTGCTCACCGTGGCCGACATCCGCGGCACCAGCCCCAAAGTGTGGAACGCCTGGAAAGGCAAGCTGCTGGACGATCTGTACCGCCTCACCCTGCACGCGCTCGGCGGCCACGCGCCCGAAACCGGCGCCCTGGTGCAAGAGCGCAAGCGCGCCGCGCTGGCCGAACTGGCCCGCGACGCGGGCGGCCAGGCCGCGCCGCCCGCCCTGTGGGACACGCTCGACGTCGGCTACTTCATGCGCCACGACGCCGAGGAACTGGCCTGGCACGCCCGCCAACTCGCCCCCCTGCCGCGCCCCGCAGCCGCCGCGCCGCCGCGGCAAGAGCCCGCCGTGGTGCGCGCCCGCGTCTCCCCGGTGGGCGAAGGCTTGCAAGTGATGGTCTATTGCACCGACCGGGCCGACCTGTTCGCCCGCATCTGCGGCTACTTCGACCGCGCCGGTTTCTCCATCCTGGACGCCCGCGTGCACACCGCCCGCAACGGCTACGCGCTCGACACCTTCCAGATCGCCACCGGCCTGGCCGCCGAACACCACCGCGAAATCGCCAACCAGGTCGAAACCGGCCTGCCCCAGGCGCTGGCCGCCAGCCAGCCGCTGCCCCCGCCCCGGCAAGGCCGCGTCTCGCGCCGCGTCCGCAGCTTTCCCGTCACCCCCCGCGTCGATCTGCGGCCCGACGACAAAGGCCAGCGCTGGCTCCTCGGCATCTCCGCCAGCGACCGCGTCGGCCTGCTCTACGGCATCGCCCGCGTCCTCTCGCGGCACCACATCAGCGTCGAACTCGCCAAAATCTCCACCCTGGGCGAGCGCGTGGAAGACACCTTCCTGCTGCAAGGCGAGCAATTGCAAGACCAGAAAACCCAAATCGCCATCGAGCGCGAATTGCTGGAGGGGCTGGAGTTGCCGTAAGTTTTTCCGCGCCGCTCGGAAAAAGCGGATGCTGACATAATGCCCCGATCCCGCCCGTCTTTTTTTCCGAGACTTGCCATGCTGTCCTCCATCGTCGTCCTCGTCATCATCCTGGCCATCGTCTTCTGGGTCTTCAGCATCTACAACGGCCTGGTCGCCATGCGGCAGAGGGTGGACCAATCCTTTGCCGACGTTGACGTGCAGCTCAAGCAGCGGCACGATCTGGTGCCCAACCTGGTCGAAACCGTCAAGGGCTACGCCAGCCACGAGCGCGACACGCTCGAAAGCGTCACCAAAGCGCGCAACGCCGCCCTGTCCGCGCAGGGGCCGGCGCAAGCCGCCGCCGCCGAAGGGCAACTGACCACCGCGCTGCGCAGCCTGTTTGCCGTGTCGGAAGCCTATCCCGACCTCAAGGCCAACGCCAACTTCCAGCAACTGCAAGGCGAGCTTTCCGACCTCGAAAACAAACTCGCCGCCGCGCGCCGCTTCTTCAACAACGCGGTCCAGGAATACAACACCGCCATCGCCCGCGTCCCCGCCGCATGGTTCGCCCCCGCGTTCGGCTTCCTGCGCAAAGACTTCTACGACCTGGGCGAACAGCGCGCCCAAACCGAAGAACCGCCCGCCGTCAAGTTCTAAAGTACTCCTCCCGTTCGCACGGAGCCTCTTACCACCGTTCGCCCTGAGCTTGTCGAAGGGCAGTTGCCACACACCGGGCTTCGCTCCTTCCACCAGCTCAGGACAGGCCCCTTCGGCAAGCTCAGGACAAGCCAAGCCCAGCCCGGACGGGCGTCATGAACTTGAAAAAATAGAGTAAGAATCCACCATGGCCGCCTACGGCCTCTACACCCAGATCGCCTCCAACAAAGCCCGCTCGCGCGTGCTGCTGGTCTGCCTGTTCCTGCTGATCTACGTCTTCGTGTACGCCGCCGCCCTGCTGGCCGAAGCCTACCTGCACGGCGGCCAGAGCGTCGGCTATTACCTGCGCGCCGCCTGGGTCGACCTGTACCACGCGCTGCCCGTCGCCACCATCGCCGGCATCGTCTGGATGCTGATCGCCTACCGCTTCAACCAATCCATCATCGACGCCGTCACCGGCGGGCGCCCCGTCACCCGCAAGGAACAGCCGCGCCTGTACAACCTGCTGGAAAACCTCTGCATCTCGCGCGGCATCA
>Ga0123354_10021688_pt1 | contig 10122 bp, 6 predicted proteins | sample TergutLab28metaG_2_FD_97872 | JGI IMG/M metagenome (GOLD analysis project Ga0123354, IMG submission 97872) | Labiotermes labralis P4 segment gut microbial communities from Petit-Saut dam, French Guiana - Lab288 P4 | ecosystem: Host-associated > Arthropoda: Insects > Digestive system > Gut ...
GGTGTTCCTTATGTTAAAGTATACCGATATAACCCAAAACACCTATATCCAAAGTTGAACGGTTGCGGAGATAATGGCCAGAGAAAAGTGGGGGCTTCTTGCGGTTCCAAATACTGCAACCTGTACAGCTGATACGTCACGTGACAATGCTAGCGACCTTGAGAGGGGAATGCAGTGTTCACTGTGCCTGCATGACGCTTTGCGCAGTCAGCCATCACCGCGGGGCTTTCTCATGTATAGTGCTTGTAACCCTAAGGACAACTATGATATGAGTGCAAGTGTTTTCGTAGTTCAATTTAATGGCTTTATGTCACTCACAAGTTAGTTCGATGTTAGGTACAGATATTAACATTACAGAAAACGACATATTTTTGCCAGTTTTAATATGTATTTGGTAATCAATAAGTGTGTAACAGCTGTCAAAGTTTCAAACTTCTCTGGCCATTATCTCTGTAACCGTCCAACTTTGGACATTGGTGTTTTGGGTTATATCGGTATACTTTAACATAAGGAACACCCTCCCGAAGTCTGGCACATTACTCCTGGGACACCCTGTATATGTTCCTGTCATTCTTGTCACAAGAACATAGCATAAAATCATTTGATGTATGTGCTAAAGTGGATACTGCAGTCTGTTCATGGTTATTTTGTTACTTTGTAATAGTTTTATGCACAAAGAGACCGCTACGTGATGAAAGTGGTGAATTAGTGCTAATTATTAGACAAGCCTACTAAGGGCCCATTCCTCCTCACTTTACCTCACCAGCTACTGCTCCCACCTGTGTACCCCCTTCAGTGGTTAGAGATGTATACCCTTTTTCACCTCACTGCAAAGCCTCCTGCTGAGAATCACCAGTTCCAGAATTAATTTGCCTAAAGTGTGTAAACATCACTGTCACAATATTACATATTACAACAGTGTGGTCTTGTTCTGACCTAGGATTACAGTCTACAGAACTGCCCTTAGCCAGTTTCATACTGCCTGAGAGCGTGTGTGGTGCCACCAACCCTCCACAAAGCAACTCTGTAGTTACAAGTTTTCAAGTTTTCACAGCAGATGTTATTCAAATGAAGGTCTTTTGGGTCTTACAACATGTAGTGTAATGTGCTTGTCTAATGTCCTCTGAAATATCAGAACCAGCACATTACAGTGCATGGTGTAGTAAAGTGAGAAACCTGTACTTATAATTCTCCTACGCAGCTTTGATAAGACAAAACCAAATTTTAACAAAACATCATCACATGCCAAGTGCCTCTTACTCTTGAGAATCTGTGGGATTTGTCACATTACAAATCCCACTTAATTATCCCCTTTGGATCTAAATGGGTGTTTAACCATTACCAAACATCAACCACACTCTGTGCACATGGGTACACAAAATACAGATAGGAAAATGTTAACAACTGATCTGGAAACTTCACTCCTACCTCAATCAATTTAGCCTGACAGATGAAACAACCACAGTCAACTGCAACTACACTTCATGGCATAATTTGTCACAAAACCAGGTAATGATGATATTAATGATCAACCTCTATAGCCTTTGTTGGCCTATTCATAACACAGTCACAAACTACATAAATAATGTTGTGAAACATGACTGATGAACTGTCCCTACAAAATGGCCTGCCTTCATGTTGAAATATTTTTCCAATATTTAACTGAAAATCTAGCTAGTTCAACCACACTACATAATGTCATACAAATGTAACTGTGCCAACAGACCTGCAAGCAATTTCCTCATTTCTACATGTTACTATGTGTTAACAGGCTTCATACAGCCAGCAGCACACATTCATATAACATGCACATTAATCAAATATGCATGCAAGCAAACTGCTATATATTAAAGACCTATGATATCATATACCATTACACCTTCATTAATTTGTTAATTAGGAATATAGACAGTCAGCCAGAAACTGAAACATTTCGTTCATAAGTAACTACATATTCAAGGACCACAAAACAAAGGGAACTTATGTTTGGAACTATCTGATCAAAGAATATTACACTCCACTGTACTTACAGAGCTCCAAAAACAAATGTACATTTAAGAGACAGGTAAATTTTTTCTATTTTTTCTCACCCGAAATCTCCATGTCCTCAACTGGCTTCCTCAGCTCTCTGACCAGTTCCAGTTCAATGCGGCGCTGTTCCATCCTACGCTCTTTACTAGCCATCTTTTCAGCTCTCACCTCCTGGCGTTTACGTTCTCGTTCCTCCAGGCGTTTACGTGCTTCCAGTGCCTTCACAAGCACCATATGTTGCCTTCTACGTTCACGTTCCTATGCACAACAATGCATTCAACCACCTCTACACACAACACATATAGCCCATCCAAAAACACAATTCTAAAACTGTGGAAACTTTAGTGCTGTAGAATTATAAACTTTTTCATGTTTTGAGACATTTAGTTCCCATTTGTCTTCCTTAAATATGTGGGTTTACACCACACCCATAGTAATCCTGACCAGGTACAGCCACTGGGAAACATATTCATCAAATCAACTTTCACTGTTTTCTTATGAAAAACATGTACTCTACCTTGTACCCATGTTCAAATCTACAATACAAGAAATAATTTTACAATGAATGAATTAAAATTCCTAGCTAGTAGATCCTCAACAGACTGTTTATTGGTATTACTCTTGACATGTCCTGTAGGGTCTGCAGGGACATTATTTCATCTGACTATGCAGTCATTTCACTTGATGGCAGGCAGGGTAGCAAATGTCACTTTTCCAATTTCCTCTGAGTCTGGGTCAACATGTTTTAATTTAATGCACTGCAGTTAATATTAGGTTCTGTATTCACTATATTTAAAGACGGTGCTCTAAACAGTTTTCATGAGATATCATGGTTCTTTTGAAATAAAAGTAAGTTTTAACATTTCATAATCGTGCTACTTCCATGAGATTCTGCAATGAATACGCATACAATGAAAACCCAAGGTTTGAAATAACGTGAATTTAAGTTCCACATGGAAGTGGCAGATGTAATAATGTGCATTGATAAAAAATATGACAATCTTTCGAAAGTCACTAAAAAGACACTTTTATCTTTGCTTGAAGAATAAAAAGAATAATTTCATACTATTTGTAAAGTTTTAACACTTCAATATGGAATTAATTTAGCAAGAAAATCAACAATTGACTTTGAAAAGGAAACTACACCAGCAGATAAGAATTATAGAAAGATGCCAAAAATAATATTTACAAACAGTTAAAAGCAAAGTACCAACCACTTAGCTGCTGACAACAAAGAAAGCACTGTGTAACATATAAACATAATGCAAGATCACTCCAAAGTTTCTGCTTTCACCACAATAGAAAAATGATACAGATTACATACACAAGCAAGTCTATACACACAGCTACCTTATATACACTACTGTAATAAAAGCACTTAATTTGTAGTAACGAAATCCGGTCAAAGAAAATGTACGCACGTGTACATGTACGTGTGTGTGTGTGTGTGTGTGTGTGTGTGTGTGTGTGTGTGTGTTCATACTTACTATTTAAAAGAAGACTCTCACCTCTGTAAAACTATATTTTATAGCATTCGTCAAGGTTTAATATACTGACTTAAAACTTGTTCACAGTCTTTGTGTGTACTGAATAACCTAATAAACAAGTTTCATAACCTACAAGATCAAAAAGTTTTTATTTCAATAAAAAAGTATAAAGCTACAGCATGCACATTATAGCACTTTGTAACTAATTTCATGGAGTTCTGGGACAGAATATGTATAAATTTGGCAGGGCACAGAATATGTATAAATTTGGCAAGGCAATGGATTTTATACTTAATGCAAATTCTACCAACATTGGTCACAAAATACTGCTCCTACTTTAACAAACTGGTTTCTTGAACAGCATATGGTGTGGCTGTCCACCACTAAATATAAAAGTAAATAATCATACACCATGTAACTGTCTCTTTACAGCCTGTATTCACCAACACATGAGGGTGGGTACAACATTTGTAGAAAATTCATTCGCATTGTGATCTCCTGGGTTGTAATGACATGTAATCAGTGCATATAATGTTTCAGAAGAATACCCTACCTCCATCTTCATGGTAGAAGACACAAGGCATCATGTTCCTCTGAAATTCTTGTGCCCACTTACAAGTCATGGTGTCACACACCCGGACCATAAATAGAGAACATGATACCACAAAGACCTCAAGTTATACAGAATTTATGTAAAATGCATGGAAGAAAGCAAACAAACATTTCACAGAATTTCTCTTTCAAAAATATGATTCTAGTAAAAGTATCTAATTACCAGAGTTCAGAGGCCCAACCTACGAACCACAATAAAAGCTATGAAGGCTATAAATATGATATTCCTGCATATATATATATATATATATATATGAAACTGCAATTGTACAACAAGAAACTGAACTGTGAACATGCTGACAGACTAAGAATTTGTAGTGTATATTGGTGATGTCATGTGGAGACAGACTAGCACATCCTTCACAGTAACATAAGATATTATACACAATACAAAAATTATTCAATTTAATTTGCTATTTGGAGTGACCTGTGCAACATTTACATTTCATTTTAATTTCAGAAAGTACAGGGATGCTGACCACAACAAATAATCATAACTTCAGTACCTAATGTGAAAATAAAACAACTTTCTTTTCCCTTATTATAAATCTAGAAGACTAATTTACAGTCTTCAAATAGGCAGATAATCTAATACACATTGTCACGTTTCTGCTTTCTTTATTGCTAAACCATCAACTGCTGACTGAAATAACAATAGTAACATGGTGTGAGTATCCTAGCTGTGTATGTCAGTTGTCAGTAATGGCCCTTTCTCTGTAGACCATGTAGGTGAGGGGGGAGTGAAGGTCTAACTCCAATCATTCTTAACTTCTTAAATTAGATGGGGTGAACAGTCAGGTTCACACCAAAGCTGCTGTAGCACTAGCACCCATTAAACAGATGGCTAGGTGGGCCCAAATCTCTTCCCTCTGCCGGGAAATGAATCATGATTCCTTGTTCGTCAGTTCACAGTGCATTCACTATACACAGTATGCTACCATAGCTCCCACGTCAGTTTCAGTACCTCACAAAATTCCGAACAATCATTGTTTATAACACAAATGTTAAAATTACCTACTAATACATTTAATGTTATTCATCACGATCATATCTGATAGACACAAAATAATGATACTTTAAATTACAAAATTCTGTAACCATTTCTTCATCTCATTCCAGATTATTTATAAGTGCAGGTAAACATTCTTGCACAAACAACAAAATAAATACATTCGAGATGCACACAAAAATAGGACTTTGGTGGCAAAAATCATAATGTAAGATCAGACCACTTAAAGTCCAACGGATAAAGCAAGGAAAATGTACAGAAACTGAGCGGCAACAATATGCAGTGGACCTCAAAGGGCAATTTTCTCAAAATTCCCATGCATCAGTCTTAATGGCTCACATCAAGCCCTAGCTCCCCCTCCCACCAACCCATGGATCCAAGTCTTTATGTGCTCACATCGTCATTGTACGCACTTCAACAATGAAAATGAAGACACCCTGTACCTTCACAATGTTGGCAACACAGTCTCCTTTTACAAAGTGCCAACATTCCATAGGAGGGTCAATACAAAGCTAAATATTCTCCCATTAAAACTGTTTATGTTACGACATTAAAGACTGGCTATGCAGCTGGTTAGCCATGGTTGCGGCCCCAGAATGAGCATTCCTCTTCCCCAACTTATCCAGAGATTCTGTTGGCCACTTGGCCTCCAATGAACTAGGTTACCGTAGTTGGTATAGTGACTATACCACAGGATGGGCAAGTGAGGAATCATAGTATCATTCCCAGCATGAGAAAGAAATTATTCTTTTCATCAAAGTGCCCAGACTGGCAATGATATCCACCCAGTTTTCTATTTAATGAGTAATGAAGGCTCTTTCCTTTGGAGGTAGATGTGCCAGGGCATGAAGCTGACCATTCACCTCCAACTAGTACCTGGGTTAAAGTAAGAATCAAGTTATACCTTCACCTTCTATACACCTTTATATAATGCACAGGGCCAACTTTATGTTTATGCATCCTTCTATTTAACAAACACCAGAAATGTCTTCCCTGAGGATAAAGACAGCCAGGAAGTGAATCTACCCATTTGCTGCAGGACCTATGCTGCATTCCTTTCCCCTATATGCCAAGACAACATTGTGTTCAGATATAGTATTAACTTCACCATTACTGTAAGAGTGTTTCCATGACATCTGAAATCAGTATGGTGACTTGAGTTTGGAAATTACATTTAGTCATTTTAAATGTGAGACAAAGAAAACAATCACTGAAAAATATTAATCCTGGCATATTTATACCATCACATACAAGAAACTTTTAATAACATCATCAATCAATACTATATGTTTTGAACTTTAAGGGCTGAAATATGTACCATTAATTGATGATATTTTGAAAAGTTTGTTGTGTTGGATGGTAATATATATGCCAATAGTAATACACTGCAGCACAACAGGATGGATTCAATTAAAATAATAAACACTGAAAAGCTGCCCACCAAAGAACGTTTGCATCACTAGACACACATCACAACAGTCGATACAACACAAATATGGAGTCATGTTGTGGTCAACATCAGTGTACAAAAAGTGAAGTGAAGAGTGAATAAGTGACAGTGCGTGACATACCAATTCCACAGTGTAGAGCATCTCCCTTTGCTTATTGAGTTCTTGCATGTAAAGCTGCACCGCATGAGGGGAGAAAACAGAAAACAGTGTGTTCACACATCAACCCATCCACAACACATATGGGACATCATTAGCAAGGCAATCAGGACTGTCCTGTTTTCATTCAGACATGTTCAATCACAAATTTAAGGGGTGTATCCAAATTACATCTGTGCCACAAGATACTTTGACCCCTACCAAAAAATTCTCATGGCCTATTTTCTATTTCTCTTTAATTGCTACCAAGGATGTTAGGTAACTATATCATTCACAATCCTAACATCTTATATAGCAACACCTTTAACCGCCAAGATGATGGACAGATGATATGTATGAAGAGGGATGAAATGAGGGAAAACAGACAAAATAAAATTGAGAAAAACTGGGTCCATATACAAGAGGAATGCTGACAAGAGGGTAGTCAAGAACAGAAAACTCTCTCAGAAGACAACCTACCTCAATGGAAAAATCAAGAGATTATGTCTTTAACCCCATTTATTCATCCATCTATACAAATGCACCAACCATATGAGCAGGTTTACACTATGCTTATCCTGTAACTTTGTACTAAAACCATGTAATGGTATGCGTACTGTGAGTTGGCTAACCAACTAAGGCAGGAACTTCATTTGAATGGCTAAATGGCTGCCTTAAAATATCTCATTCAAATATGTGTCTGGCTTAAAAATTCTTCAATGTCCACAGAAATCATGAAGGTAAATATTTTATACTGCATATAGTTCCCTGAAAAGTGAACTGTATTTGCGTAAGTGGCTGTCACTTAATATAGCAAAGCCAACAATCCTCACAGACTTGTCTGAAGGCACTATACAATGTGTTCAGTTTACTTTATATGACATGTGCACTTCTGTAACTAGATACTTTATCTGACAAATTATGCAAATATACAAACATTTATAATAAAGTGAACAGACTGACTACTCTGTCAAGACAGCTGGCAGGACTAGTAAAGTAGTACATGTTTGAACATGTGACTGCAAGAGACCTAGGTATTTTGTAATTTTATCATTTGGACTTAATTTCTTTGCAGGGGCAGTTAAGTGTTTTACTGAAGCACTGTTTTGTTTCTTTGTCATGAACCTTAGACTAGAAAACCAGGTTCTGAAATTTTAGTGCAAATGGTGGAAAATTTTGAAATTCACAAATTGCTGCAAATTTATGGAAATAGGCAGGGGCAAGGTGTCTCTGTAATGTTAGTGCTGCTTAAAGTTTAAAATTAAATGAAAATCTTTTTTCCAATTAATTTTGTACAGTTAAGCTTACATTCAACATTTCCCTCCACTCATAGGCCTGGAACAAAGTAATCTTGGGTGGCTTCCCAACCACTCAGCGATATCTTTTAACTCGCTTGGAAGAGCTCACAACAAGAGACATCTCAAGCCCCACCAGTGAGAAGACGTGTAACCACAAGTGTGTGTGCGCAAGCATGAACACGAGTGCATGAGTGTGTGTGTAAATAACTGATCTGGCCAGTCAGCATCTTCAAGAACATGTACATTTGTAGGAAGGGCAAGAACATATTGCTGGCAGAATGTCCAGATATTACCAGATGACCTGTAGATGAAAGAGAAACTATATTTATTAAATATACCAACATGCAACAACACCATCTGTTCCCACTTTCTATTAAATATGTTTGGTTTTTCTTTAATTCAAAATGATGCATGGTCTGATGATGGCCTGAGCAGAGGGGCGAAACTATTTACCACTGTAAATTATTAAAGGTGTTGCTGCATGAGTATAGTTAATAAATATATAGACTGACTTGCACAATGGGGGTGTAAAAATTATGAAAGAGAAACTGCTGAGTGATGCGGAATTAGTGAGACAGCAATAAAAATACACTATAAACAGATTAGTGTTTTCTTAGACATAACATTTTGCAGACTGGTAACCCCAGAAATTGAGGCAGCAAGTTATTCCACACTGTCTGTAAATGGCTAACAGATTATAGTTTCACACCCCAAACAACAATAATTTTCAAGTCATCACTATGAGAACCTCATCTTGCACAGTCTATCAAGGCACATTCTGAAACATCTAAAGCAGCAGACTCAATGACTAAACACTTGCTCAAAAAAGTGGATTTTAGATTATGACAATGCACAATGGAATTTTAAAATATACTGATTACCATACAGAGTAACAGAGACAATAAAACAGAGAATATATCAGTAAATGTTATGTGTAACATGATCATGCCCACACAGGATATTAGGAACTTTTGACACAGGCATGAAACTATGGTTTTCAAGAAATTCCTGTGATAACTGAAAAAGCTATACTTTTTATAATGAAAATAAATGACAAGTGCACATTCTCTGTGGTCTTGCTACAAAGTTTCAGTACTATCTGATAATCCAGAATATGCAATAAGCTGGTACCTGTCTGGTCCCATGGGTGTTAGATTAAAGGGATTCTACTGCTGCTCTAATGCAGAATTTTGTAATAAAGAGACTGCAGTAATTACTGATAATGTGCAGAGGTGTACTGACAAATTTGTAACTACCAGTATGCATATTCAATTTTCCACTGCCAATCTATTTGTATTCCACTTCCAGAAGGGGAAATGCACTTATAACTTCTTCACTGTGTGGTGTACTTGCTGTGTAGTGTCTAATAATGCTAGGTTTGCTTCCAGGGCATTTATTCACCTGCTTTAAATTGTTAGGTACCAAAACTGGCTGACCCAATATGAACAGCTCCTGCATACCCCTGATGATATGACATGGACCAAATTTAATGCATACAAGTAAAAAGAAAATAAAACTCTATATAGGATTTGGCAGATGGTAAGTGGTTAATGTTAAGAACGGAAATTAACTGCCTCAGTCTTCACAACCAAGTTTCAGAACTAATTAATCAAAATATTATCCCAGCAATATAGTTCTTTGGATAAAGCAAGATGAAAAAAAAATCTGAATGGTATTTGCATTGCAATTTCATTAAAACAAACGTGCAGGTCCTGAAATATTTAATTTTTAAAAGTAAATATGAAGCAAACACCTGGTATAGCATATTTTGTAAACTACACTGTCATGCAAAATCTGAAGTTCTCGTGGAAATCAATATAAAAATTACTGTCTTGTGATATCATGGACCACCTCTGTGGTCTAGTGGTCAGAGTTTCTGGCTACAGATACAGAGGTCCCGGGTTCGATCCCCAGCGCTACCAGATTTTCTGAGTAGTAGTGGGTCTGGAATGGGGTCCACTCAGCCTCGTGAGGTTAATTGAGGAGCTACTTGAATGAAAAAAAGTAGCAGCTCCAGGTCTAGAAAACAGAGATTAACGGCTGTGGGGACCCGTTGCGCTGACCACGTGACACCCCTCTATCCGCAAAAGTTGGCACTA